>MDTF01007626.1_pt1 | contig 11212 bp, 11 predicted proteins | sample 811191 | NCBI WGS metagenome assembly MDTF01 (sample SAMN05326649, study PRJNA326480) | marine metagenome | isolation source: seawater | place: Southern Ocean | collected 2011
AAGAGGCCTGTTGATGCGCCTAAAAAAAACCAAAGAAATCCGCGCTCACACGTTCCATAAAAATCAGCGCAATAACCATAGGACTCTTAAGCTTGACTCAAATGTCGAACCTGGTGTGATGCAAAGGTTGCAAAGAGCCCTAGGGGGACAATTAGTGCAGCAAGGCTACGACTTTTGCAAAACTCTGTCAAAATCTGCAACAACACAAAGGCAACACGGGTTGCCTTCATCCTGAACCAACTGGACACATAATTAGTCGAGTAAGGTCAACTTGGTCCTAATCTACTTATCAGTCGGCACCTTCAACGCGAGGTATAAGGAGCGCTGCTGACGCTGCACTTTAATTGGCACAACTTGTCCTGGCTTAATAGTAGCCACAACTTCCTTGAAGTCCGCTACACCACCAATTTTCTGGCCGCGCATTCTAAGAATAACGTCGCCCACAGCGAATCCAGCCGACTCAGCAACGCTTGCAACCGCAAACACTTCAACCCCAGCGTCAATACCGAGTCCTCGTGCAACTTGAGGAGAGATAGCGCCTATCGTTAAACCAAAAGAGTTTTCTTGAGTACTAGAGCCACGCGCCTTCGCTTGCAATTGTGGATTCTCTGGCAGTTCGCCAATTGTTACTGCAAGTTTAACTTTCTTACCGTTTCGCATAACAAGGACCTTGGAAGCCTCTCCCACCTGGGCACGGCCAACAAATTGAGGCAACTCGCTGGCGCGAGAGATCTCATCGCCATTAAACTCAAGAATAATATCTTCGTCTTCTAGACCACCCTTCTCTGCCGGGCTGTCCTTTAACACCCGAGTGACTAACGCGCCTTGGGGGCGATCTAGCCCGAAGCCTTCAGCCAAGTCTTTCGTTAACTCCAATATCTCAACGCCCAACCACCCTCGGGAGACCCGACCGTTTTCTTTGAGCTGATCTACAACGTCCATGGCAATGTCGATTGGAATAGCGAAGCTGACACCCATAAAACCACCCGAATTAGAGTAGATTTGAGAATTGATGCCGACTACTTCGCCATCTAAATTGAATAATGGCCCACCAGAATTACCGGGATTTATAGCCACGTCAGTCTGAATGAAAGGCACGTAATTTCCCGTGCGCGGATTAGACAGGCTACGCCCTTTCGCGCTGACAATGCCCGCCGTTACCGAGTAATCAAAGCCGAAGGGTGAGCCTATAGCCAGCACCCACTGGCCTACCTCAACATCCTCAAAGTTACCCATTTTGAGAATTGGGAAGTCATCTTTTGATTCAATTTTTAGCAGCGCAAGGTCCGAGCGAGGATCGGCACCCACAAGAGTTGCTTCATATTCACGACGATCGCTTGTGCGCACAATAATCTCGTCCGCATCGTCAACCACATGGTTATTGGTTAAAACGTAACCGTCAGCAGCAATGATAAAACCACTGCCCAATGACCTGCTGGGATCTCTTGGCTGCCCGCCTCTTGGGTTATTAGGACCATTAGGGCCACCCGGCGGCCCAAAAAACTTATAGAACTCTTCAAGGCGATCATTGCCGCGGGGGCGGACTGGGCCATTAGACCGGCGCTTGGGTTCGCTAGTGGTACTGATATTGACCACTGCGGCCTCGTTATTTTTCACCAGCGAGGTGAAGTCAGGCAACTGCGCAGCTGACACGTTAGTTACCAGCGTAGCTAGCGCCAAGCAAATCAATGCTACGCCTGCTTTGACGGCCTTGAGCTTTGAATATCTGGGGCCTAGAAAAGAATTTTTACCGCTCTGCATTTTGGAATTTTCCTCAAAATTAGTCAAAAACTGATCCGGCCATCCATCATCTTGGCAGCCTAGGAGAAATTGGGCTGTCGCTAAATTTTTTTAAGATGATCGTGTCCACTTATTGGGATAGTGGGTATGGCTACAGCTTCTTTCAAGGTCCGTATGAGTGCGCGGCTTTTCTTGCGGGCTAAGCGCCCTCCCAAGATCATTCCCATACTCGCTGCCAACGCAATAATTGGGATACTGATTCCCGTAAAGCGTCCCGAAGACATTGAAGCCACCTGCACAGCATAACTGTCGATTAACCAAACTGCCGTTACGAGAAGAAGTAGAGGCAACCCAAATAAATATAGCGCCACCAAGTTCAAATGCGCTGATGGCCAAGCAAAGTTGATGGTTTGCAGGCCTTTAGGAGGAGTAGTCGCAGAAGTGCAACCACTGGGGCACTTCGCACAGGGGTTTTCCGAGGCATAAAGCCTAATCGACCCTCGCTGGCTATCAACTAAAACTTGCTTTTTTATCATAGTGACATTAACCCAAAATCATCCCGAAGTAGCAAGAGCTACGGCCCACTTCAATGCTAAAGACAAGGCTGGGTCCAACAAATATCTGCCCCAACCGCCAAAGACCGCGTCGAACTAGCTGCTAGCCACCGCTGAGTTTGGCTAGGCGAGGCAGTAAAAAATTGGACAGCGACCGCAAACTCTTACCATGTGGATTTTCTAATGCCAAAGAGAAAGCTATACTGCGTCATCAACTCAACGCGTTAAACAAAATGTCGCAACGATTCAATACTGACATCCTGGTCATCGGCGGCGGCGCTGCCGGCCTGACTACTGCTTTACTGCTGGCCGAACACGCAAGGGTTACGGTTTTATGTAAGGGTGATATCGCCAGTGGCTCATCCCATTGGGCACAAGGCGGTGTTGCGTCAGTGACCGACCCTGAAGACAGCTTTGACGCTCACCTGCGCGATACACTCGACGCTGGCGCGGGATTGTGTGACGCAAATGTAGTCCGCGATGTAGTGCAAGGCGCTCCCAGAGCGATTAACCAATTAGCAGAATGGGGCGTGGATTTCGACGTTGAGAATAATGCCTTACATTTGACCCGTGAAGGTGGTCACTCTCATCGGCGCATCCTCCACGTTGCTGATGCCACAGGCAAAGCCATTACCCAAACACTCACTGATCGCGCCCTTGATCACCCCAACATTCAACTTTTCAATGACCGTGTGGCCATTGATCTAATTAACTTGTCCAAACTCGGCCGCAATCCCAGTCGCTGCGCGGGGGCTTACGTTCTTAACCTAGGCAGTGGTCGTGTTGAAGTATTCCAATCTCGTTTTGTAATTCTTGCTACCGGCGGCGCCAGCAAAGTTTATTTGTATACCAGCAACCCTGACGGATCCACCGGCGATGGCATTGCTATGGCTTGGCGCGCGGGGTGTCGGGTTGCCAACATGGAATTCAATCAATTCCACCCTACTTGCCTTTACCACCCTCACGCCGGATCTTTTTTGATCTCTGAAGCTGTCCGAGGCGAAGGCGGCGTACTGCGGCTGCCCAGCGGCGAACGCTTTATGCACAAATTTGATGACCGCGCAGAACTGGCACCCCGAGACATTGTCGCTCGCGCTATTGACCATGAAATGAAGCGTATTGGCGCTGACTGTGTATATCTGGACATTAGCCATCGCTCTCAAGTGTTTATTCAGCACCACTTTCCGAACATTGCGAAAAAATGTTCCGAACTGGGCATAGACATTTCTGCAGAGCCCATTCCCGTCGTGCCCGCGGCCCACTACACTTGCGGCGGAGTGGTCGTTGACGAACACGGTCGCACCGATCTAGCTAACCTCTACGCAATAGGAGAAGTCAGTTGCACCGGTTTGCATGGCGCAAATCGCCTGGCAAGTAACTCTCTACTTGAATGCTTGGTGTATGGTCAAAGTGCAGCTGAAAAGATTATTTCCCAATTAGACAGACCCCAGACGGTGCCATACATCCCACGATGGGACGAATCTCAAGTGACCGACTCTGACGAGTCCATCATCATTGCGCACAACTGGGAAGAGCTACGCAGATTCATGTGGGACTATGTCGGCATTGTCCGAACGGACAAGCGCTTACAACGGGCCCAGCGACGCATTGAATTACTGAAACAAGAAATCCACGAATACTATGCAAATTACAGAGTAACAAACGACCTTATTGAGCTGCGCAATTTATTACATGTAGCAGATCTCATCGTACGCTCGGCGCTCAAACGTAAAGAAAGCCGAGGTCTGAATTTCAATCTAGATCACCCAGAACAACATGTAAATACAACGGACACAATTTTGTTTCCTGGAAGCACTGACCAATTAGATATGATCAAAACCTCTGTTTAGGTATATAAGTCAAACCCACGCTTTTTATGTTTAAAAGCCAAAACCAAGCGCCCTCTAAGACCATCCGCTCCACGAGCATTATGCTCGACGCTGGTGATCTGGACTCTATCGGAGAATTAAGTGAAACAGAGGTTGCTACGAAGGTGGTTGGCGGCGACTTATGCTGATTAAACTATGTGAACTCTCACCATGAGCCACCCTCACCAACCGCTTTAAGACATAGAAGGTGCCGGCATCCACCTCATCAGCAAACACCCACTGGGGCGCCTGATTGATAAAGGATAAACACAAAGACCAGTCGAGTTGCCAGCTTTCCGCATCTACAGCATCATCTAACGTAATCGGTAGCAGAGATTGCGTTGGATCGTCAAACCTACCGAGCAAGTGCACATGCAAACTCTGGTCCAGCAATGCCTGAACTACATACCGATTGCAAAACATTGCAAATAGCCCAAAACTCGTCTGGCCTAAAAGCTTTGCGCCGGCATAAAGAACTAGGCCGCTGCCAACAAAATTAAATACTGGGCGAGTTAGACCTGAGTCGACAAATAAACAGATTTATTTGTGAGGCAAACGCCCCACACGTACGCACTCGCCGGTTTGAACTAAAGTGTGGACTTGCAGGCGATAATTTTCTCCACAAGCGCAAGCACTTTGGGATCCTCGGGTATTTCGCGACCTTGTAACCAATCGAAGATCTCCCAATCTTCTAGTTCCAACATCTGCTCATAAATTATTTGCTCTTCAATGCTTAAATCTTGAAAGTGATCACGAATAAACGGCACTAATTTTGCTTCAATTTCGAGCATGCCACGGCGACTACGCCAGTAAATTTGTTTAAGATCTGTTGCACTCATAACTACCATGCCTAGGTTATTGCTTTTATAGCTCGCTTTAAGGCAGTCTAAAACCATAAGGTTTTTAAGAAAGGGACTACTCTGTGGAGAACTGGCTGGAAGCGAGAATGATCACCCTCAAGGGCTTTGCCGTCAAAGATTTTTTGCAAGGTTATTTGACCTCTGACAGCGCTAGAATCAATAGCAGCCTGCCTTCCCCTATGGCGCTCTGCACCCTTAAGGGTCGAGTTTTAGCCAATGGTTGGGCCTTAGAACTCGCAGATGGTGTTGGTCTAATAGTGCACAGAACATTAGCCGAAGACGTCGTAACTTTCCTTAAGCCCTATGCTATGTTTGCTAAATGTACCTTTCACTCAGTGGACACCGCTGTGAATGTTGAGGCCTGCAAAGACACGAAGAGATGCTTTTTGACCGATTGGGCAATTGCCAATGAACAAGAATCCGCTCTTGGACAAGGAGACATTTCAGCAACACTTGGCGCGCTTATGGCAGAGCATGGCATCGTTTTCATTAACAAAACCCTAAGCCAGAAATTTTTACCGCAAATGCTGGATCTGCATGTACACGGGGCTGTAGATTTCGATAAGGGTTGCTATCTAGGGCAAGAAATAGTCGCTAGGGCTCAGTTTAGGGGAGCGGTTAAAAAACAACTAGCTCAATTTCAATGGCAAGGCAGCACGCCAGTTGTGGGAGAGACTTGGCAAAATCCAGAAGGCGTCAAGGGCGATGTGGTTTACGTTAGCGCCCCAGAACAAGAAGAGCGTGTACGCACTTTGGGAACTGGCCTATGGGTCACCCGCAAGACCGAGACCGCGGGAGATTAACCTCAGATTAAACACCGTTTAACCTGACGGTACAGCCATTTTATTGGCGCATGATTGCGCACATGGGCTTGAGAACTATATAGCTAGTCGAGGTCATCCAATAGGTTGTTTGGCCAAAGGCCGGCAAAATCCTCATCGAAGTGGGCATCAATATATTCTTCAGACAATTCATCAACACTGGCTACAGTCCACGTCGGCAGGCCATCTTTATCAATTAGCAGCGCACGAACGCCCTCTGTAAAATCTGGCCATTGCAGGCAGCGCGTAACTACAGCCAACTCCATTCGAAAGCTTTCTGCCAAGGTCATAGTTTGCACTCTGTGCATCTGTTCAAAAATGATTCCGGCAGTTACTGGGCAGCCTTTCTGCAAATTGCCTATACCGCGATCGACCCACTGCGACCTACCCTGCAGAGCGATAATATTTTGGACACAGATGCTTAGGTTAGAAGCATCTAGGTCCATCTCGGCAAGGACAACTAACTCAGATTCGGGACGCTGCCCCGCGTAGTTACAACTGGCAAGATATTCATCAAGTAGTGTTCTATTATCAATGTCATCTTGACCCCACCCCATAGAGGCTAAGCCATCAATGAAGATTTGCCTTTGCTCATGATCAATAATGTGCGTGCCAATATTCAGCTCTAACGCATCCGTTGCATTTACCTGGCTACCCGTCAAACCAAGAAAAAGAGCAATTGATTGGGGTAGATTTTTCAGCACCCAACTGCCACCTGCGTCAGGAAATAGGCCAATGGTGATTTCTGGAAAAGCCAGCTTACTGCGTTGGGTTAATACCCGATAACTAGAGGCCGCAAAAAGACCATATCCACCACCCATTACTATGCCGTGTCCTAAGGTGATAACTGGCTTATTAAATGTATGTAACAAATAGTCCAAGCGATATTCTTCGGCAAAAAACTCAAAGGGATAAAGATCAACTAACTCACCTGCCTCACGATTAGTCACTGCCGCTCGATAAAGGGCTTGTATATCGCCACCGGCGCAAAAGGCTTTTTCGCCTTCACCGGTTATTAAAACACCAGCAATATCCACCCTAGTAGACCACTGTGACACGGCGGCAGTTAGCGCCCTTACCACATCTAATGTAAGCGCATTCAAACTTGCGACCATATTTAAGTGGGCGTGACCAATACACATGGCGCCAGAAGTTTTAAGCTCACCTATGATCACTTGATCTGTCATTGAATTAGGGCTCATTTGTGTATTTACAGTCATTGGTAACTCACTTATTCATTGTTTGCGGCCACGCCAAGCACCTTGTTTTATGACCAGTTTATAACTGGTAAACCTTGGGCGGCTAATATTTTATTGGTTTGCGAAAAATGTTTGCAGCCAAAAAAGCCGCGATGTGCAGATAACGGTGAAGGATGGGGCGCGGACAGCAGATGGTGGCGCTGGTTGCTCACCAGCTTGCCCTTCTTTTGCGCATAGGCCCCCCACAGCAAAAATACCAACCCTTGGCGCTGCTCAGCCAGCCTGCTAACAAGCACGTCCGTAAACTGCTCCCACCCCTTACCTTGATGGGAAGCTGCAGCATCCTGAGCAACGGTGAGTACACTGTTAAGCAACAATACCCCTTGCCCGGCCCACGAAGATAGGTCGCCGCAATTTGCTTGCAATGATTCAGTCAAACCAATGTCGATGTCTATTTCTTTCAAGATGTTACGCAAAGATGGGGGTATCGGCATGCCGTTGGGCACAGAGAAACTCAAACCATGAGCTTGGCTTGGACCGTGATAAGGATCTTGGCCTATTATGACAACGCGGACTTTATCCACAGGAACCGCATCTAGAGCAGCAAAAATGAACTGGCTTGGAGGGTATATTTCTTTGCCTAGACGCTTTTCTGTAAGCAAGAACTTACCCAACTCTTGCATGTAGGGTAGCTGAAATTGATCGTTAAGCAACGCTTGCCAAGACGCTTCCAAATTAACTCGTTGATCCATTACATGCCCCTTTTACCATCTGAGCATCGTTCCCGAAACGCCGTTCCCATAACTCCGTTACCTGAACAAGCCTATTGGTGGCGCATTAGTGGGAACAACAACACATCGCGAATTGAAGGCGCATTAGTTAGCAGCATAACTAAGCGGTCAATCCCAATACCCTCTCCTGCCGTAGGCGGCAACCCATACTCTAGGGCGGTTATGTAATCCTGATCGAAATGCATCGCTTCATCGTCGCCCTGAGATTTAAGGTCTGCCTGAGCTTTGAACCTAGCTGCTTGATCTAATGGATCATTCAGCTCTGAGAATCCGTTAGCGTATTCACGGCCGCCGATGAAAAGCTCAAAGCGGTCAGTAATATCCGAATTTTTGTCATTACGGCGCGCTAACGGTGATACTTCCGCTGGGTACTCAGTGATATAGGTCGGCTGTTCAAGACGCCCTTCAACTTTCGCTTCAAAGACCTCCATTTGCAGCCTACCTAAGCCCCAATGATCCTCCGCCTCTCCCCCCTTTGCTTTTAGCTCTCCGCGCAGATGATCTATATCGGCAACAGCTGCTTCGGGCACGCCACCGAATCTAGCAAGTGATTCTGCCATGCTGATGCGCAGCGGCGCGTTAGCAAAATCTAAATCAATACCCTGATAATTAAACGCAGTAGAACCCAAAGCGTCCCGCGCAAGGCTCGCTAATAAGTCATCTGTAAGGGTCATTAAATCTTTATAATCGGCATACGCCTGGTAAAACTCAAGCATGGTGAATTCCGGGTTGTGTCTTGTAGACAACCCTTCGTTACGAAAGTTTCTATTAATTTCGAATACGCGTTCAAAGCCGCCCACTACAAGTCTCTTTAGATAAAGTTCTGGGGCAACTCGTAAATATAGCGACATGTCTAGTGCATTGTGATGAGTCGTAAACGGGCGTGCAGTGGCCCCCCCCGGAATACTGTGCATCATTGGCGTTTCTACTTCTAAGTAGCCCAGCTTGGTGAAGTACTCGCGAATTTTTTGCATCACCAACGAGCGTGTGCGGAAGACCTTGCGGCTGTCTTCATTAACGATGAGATCTAGATAACGTTGCCGATAACGAATTTCTTGGTCGGTGACGCCATGGAATTTTTCCGGCAAAGGCAGTTGAGTCTTGTTCAAAAGCACAATCTCCCTTGCCTGTACTGTCAGCTCACCTTTATTGGTGCGCATTAGAACGCCGCGAATTCCAACGATATCGCCCATTTCCCAGTATTTATTAAAGGCATCATAAACATCCTCGCTCAGTTCATTTTTGGTCAAATAGCATTGCATCTGACCCGAACTGTCTTGAATAGTTAAAAAGCTGGCTTTGCCCATAACACGGCGCAACATAATACGACCGGCTATGGCTGTTTCTATAGCCTCTTCTACTAACTGAGGCTTATCAAAGTCTTTAGCCCGCTGATGCAAGTCTACGGCTAAATCTTGGCGACGAAAGTCATTGGGATAAATTCTCGTATCCGCGCGCCACCCTTCCATTTTAGCTTTGCGGTTGGCAAGAATATCTCGTTCTTCGCTCATTTTTTCTACTCACTTTGGTAACCCTAATCGGCTACTGGTTTTGTATTAGTGTATCTCGACTCTAGGGCTTATCTATTGCCTGTCCACGAGCGCGCAATAAATGCCTTGGCTCTTCTCATGTTGGGTCTAAAGGCCCGCTTTAAGACTTGCCTCAATGAAACCATCCAAATCGCCGTCTAAAACAGCATTAGGATCTGTTCGCTCAATCTGGGTGCGCAAGTCTTTTACTCGAGATTGGTCCAGCACATAAGATCTTATCTGACTGCCCCAACCAATGTCCGCTTTAGAATCTTCGATTAACTGCTGCTCCGAGCGGCGCGTTTGCAACTCTAACTCATAAAGTTTTGCCCGCAGTTGCTTATAGGCGTTGTCTTTATTTTGATGTTGAGAACGCTCGCTCTGACATTGTACGACTGTATTTGTAGGCAAGTGGGTCAAACGTACAGCAGAGTCCGTGCGGTTAACGTGCTGACCACCTGCGCCACTGGCGCGATAGGTATCAACCCGAACGTCTGCCGGATTTATGTCAATTTCAATGTCATCGTCGATTTCTGCTGATACAAAAACCGATGCAAAAGAGGTGTGCCGGCGACTACCCGAATCAAATGGAGACTTTCTAACTAAACGGTGGACGCCAGTTTCTGTGCGCAGCCAACCATAGGCGTAGGCGCCACTTACAAAAACTGTAGCGCTCTTAATACCTGCAATGTCGCCCGGAGACAGTTCTGTTACTGACACCGAAAAACCCCGCTTTTCAGCCCAGCGCAGGTACATACGCAACAACATGTCTGCCCAATCTTGGGCTTCGGTGCCACCAGAACCCGCCTGGATTTCTAGGTAAGTGTTAGCGCTATCCATTTCGCCTTGGAACATACGGTGAAATTCTAAAACTGCCAGGCTGGTCTCTAAACCTGACAGTTCGTTGGAAACATCGTTGAGCGCGTCTTCGTCATTCTCATCGCCGGCCATCTCAGCCAATTCATGGAGTTCGGACAAAGATGTCCCCAGCGAACTGAGCAAACTTACGATCTGTTCAAGATCAGCGCGCTCGCGCCCTAACTGCTGGGCGCGCTCAGGGTTATTCCAGACATCACCGTCAGCGAGTTCTAACTCAACTTCCTGTAAACGCTCCTGCTTCTCTGCGAAGTCAAAGATACCCCCGAAGTGCGGAGTCGCGCTCTTGCAAATCTTTGATGTGTTCTCTAACGGACGTGATTTCTGGCATATTTACAGTGGCTTACCGGCAATTACTAGAGCAAAGGGACAAAGCTTCAAATACTGACGATTCAAAGCAAACTTTCGGAACACAATTCTAAGGCAAAGCCTCTATGTACTCCACCATCAGCTGCAATGTTCGCGACCCTGCATAGTCATTCGCCGCTAGCTTATAGACCATCAGTACGTTGGTTGGACTACCACTAAGCATGGGCTGCGAAAAGGCGATGCAATCAATGACTCGCTCACCGTGCTTGACCACTAACTTCAAGTGAGTATCGCCCACCACGCGCTGGCTAATCAAAGCAAATTCGCCGGAAAAAAGCGGTTCTGCGAAGCCGCTACCCCAAGGCCCAGCCCCCGCTAATAGCTCTACGGTTTGTAGGTTAAGGTCCTCGCCATCTAGCGACCCATCTGTGAGCAAACTCGCACTGAGCATATCCTCGGTGACCACCTCGGCTACCGCTTTGTCAAAAACCTTATGAAAACGTGGCAGATGGACTCTTTTAATACTCAAGCCTGCGGCCATTGCGTGGCCACCAAACTTACTCAGTAAACCGGGATAACGTGTTGCGATACTGTCCAAAACATCACGAATATTCACACCATCAATGCTTCTGGCTGAACCTTTTAATTCACCTGGTGATACACCA
>MDTF01018735.1_pt1 | contig 11211 bp, 6 predicted proteins | sample 811191 | NCBI WGS metagenome assembly MDTF01 (sample SAMN05326649, study PRJNA326480) | marine metagenome | isolation source: seawater | place: Southern Ocean | collected 2011
AATGCAAAAAAGTGCTGATCAAATCGATAATATTCAGTATCCAGATAGACTCAAAGTAAATGAAATACCTGTGACACTTAAGTATCGTTTTGAGCCTAGCCATCCAAATGATGGACTAACTGCTACTTTTTCATATTCTGCATTAAGTCGGATGAAGAAAGAATCATTGGATTGGCTTGTTCCTGGAATGATTCGTGAAAAAGTCTCAACTTTAATTAAAGCTCTACCAAAACCATTAAGAACTCAGTTGGGTCCGGTACAAATAGTGGTAACAGAATTTTTATCAAAAGCTGATTATGACGTTAACTTTAATGATGCTTTAACAAGTTTTATTAGAAACAAAACAAAGACTTCATTTCGAGTTAAAAATGAATTGATTGATGCTTTGCCCAAACATTTAAAAATAAATTATGAAATTGTTGATGAAAAAGGTTACGAAATAGACTCTTCAAGAGATTTAATAAGCCTCCAGCAAGAAAATAAAGAAAGAATTTCAGAGGTGATTGAAGAGGTTGCTTTCGATATTGAAAAAGAAAATTTAACTTATTGGCCAGATTTTGAAATTCCAGAGATTGTTGAAGAAGTCTGGCATGAAGAAACTGTCAGGGGTTTCCCAGCTCTTATCAGCGAGAATAATTTTGTAAACTTGAAAGTGTTAGACAATTCTGGCGATGCTTTAATTAATCATTATGAGGGAGTAAAAACTCTAATTCAGCTTCAAATGAAAGATCGAGTTAAAAATTTAAAAAATTCTCCACCACAATTTGATAGTTTTGCATTGCAACTAAAAACTCACATTGAGCCTGGCTTATTAAAACAGAATTTTTTTGATCGTGTTATGGATGAATCTATGGAATGCGAAAAACTAATTCCAAGAAATAAAAAATCATTTGATGAGTTAGTTAGTTTTACAAAAAATAAAATAGGTGGTGTGACAATAGTGTATTCTGCCATTATGATAGAGGTTGCTAACTCTTATCAGGAACTATCACTTTTACTTAATAATATAAATTTCCTACCAAAAGCATTTCGAGAAGATGTTGAGGAACAATTAGAAATTTTACTTCCACCGTACGAAAAACCTTTATTTTTATTTGAGCAATTTAAAAATTATCCAAGATTTCTTTCGGCAATAAAAGTCCGCATCGAAAAATATAACCAGCGTCAAAAAAAAGACCAGGAGCTTTTTAGAGACGTCAGTCGATTACAGACAAAATGGATCGAAAAAGTTAGTGAATTTGTAGAGTCTGATCTTGAAATACCTAAGGCTTATATTGATTTTCAATGGGCGATGCAAGAATTAAGAGTTTCTTTATTTGCTCAAGAATTGAAAACTCCTTACCCTATTTCCATCAAGAGACTTGAGAAAAAATGGACAGACCTAATTAATCAATAATGCTATTTATAAAAAAAATTATAGGAAAAATTTTTTTGGAAGACGAGGCACTAAATAAATTTGAAGATATGCCGGTTGAAGTAAGCGAACAGGATGGAGTTATTTCGATGCATATAGGTTCAACGACTATTCAAAGCTCAATGCGAATCGATGATCCTTTCCACTTAGAACTTGACTATACTCAAGCCATGTCAATGGCCGTATTATTCTTGGATAATCCTAAAGAAATTTTATGCATAGGCTTAGGTGGAGGCACGATGCCAAAGTTTTTTTATAAATTATTTACTAAAGCAAAATTAACAGTATTAGAGCTTAATCCAAAAGTAATACAAATCGCAAAACATTTTTTTAAATTACCGGTATCAAAAAGATTTAATATTCTTCAGGGTGACGGTATTCAATATATAAATGAAATAGATAAAAAATATGATTTACTTATTTCAGATGCTTTTGAGGATTATGGGCTTCCAGAAGAATTCTGTAATATTTCTTATTTCGAATCATGTAGAAATGTATTATCAGAAAAAGGTATTTTTATGATTAATCTTTGGGGCTCTGATCCAAAAACACCTTTATATAGAGACCGTATTAATTTAGTTTTTGACCAACAAGTTCTCTTTACTGAATCTAGTAAACCAGGCAATGTAATTGTTTTTGGCTTTAATGAAAAAAATGTTGAATACCCAATTAATATTTTAAGACAAAAAATAAAGTCTTTAGAAGTGAATTGTGAACTCAATTTAATGGTATATTTCAGCCGACTAATAAAAAATAATAAACAGGGCAACTCAAATCAAATAAAGTTCGCTTTTAATAGGAAATAAATTGAAACCACAATCACATTACTTTGCATCATGCCCACGTGGTTTAGAATCTATTTTATCGGATGAATTAATAGCTTTGGGAGCTGTAGAAATTAAGATTGTTGATGGTGGGGTTAAGTTCGAATCAACAATTGAAGTTATGTATAGAGCAAATCTTACTAGTCGAATTGCAACAAGAATTCTTTGCCGGGTTGCAAATGGCAATTATAAGACTGAAGATGATCTTTATAATGCAGCATTAAATGTGAAATGGGCGAATTTATTTGATGTTTCTCATGGAATTAAGGTTAGCACTACAGGAGTTAAGTGCCCATTAAAAAGCCTTGATTTTATGACTTTAAGAATTAAGGATGCAGTTTGTGACCAGTTCCGCAGTATAGTTAATGCTCGACCTAATGTTGAGATTAGAGACCCAGATATTAGAATCCACCTTTATCTGGAAGCCGATTATTTTGCTTTATATATCGACACATCAGGACAGCCACTTTACCAAAGGGGATTTAGAAAGTCGAGTGTTGAAGCCCCAATAAGAGAGAATTTAGCAGCAGGTATATTAGCTTTAAGTGGCTGGCAGCCTGGAGATTATTTATTGGACCCAATGTGTGGTAGCGGTACATTTTTAATTGAAGCTGCAATGATTGCTCTAAATCAAGCACCAGGACTTAAAAGAAGTTTTGGTTTTGAGTATTGGAAAGATTTCGATCCTATACTTTTTAAGAATATTAAGTCTGAATATCAAGCACAAATCAAACCTCTAGTTTTTTCTCATATTTATGGATCAGATGAAGATTTAAGGGCCATTCGAGTTACTAAAAGTAATCTTGCTGAAGCTGGTTTAAAAATTGCTGTAGAGTTAAGTTGTAAAAGTTTCAATGAGATTGTGGCTCCTGCAAAAGAAGGAGTCTTAATTACTAATCCCCCATATGGGATTAGAATTGGCGAAGATGAAGATTTAGCCAAAGCATACCCATTGTGGGCTTCTACAATGAAGCAAAAACTTTTTGGTTGGCGAACTTATTTCCTTACTAGTGATTTAAGGATGCCAAAATTAATGCGTCTTTCCCCAAGCAAGAAGACACCACTATATAACGGTGCCTTAGATTGTAGATTATTCGAAATTAAAATGGTTGCCGGCAGCAACAGAACTTAAATTATTTTAAAACACTCAATGCTGCATCATAATTTGGCTCTTCAGTTATTTCAGGAGCTAATTCAGAATGAATAACTTTATTAGATTCATCAAGAACTATAACCGCTCTTGTGGTAAGACCCTGAAGTGAGGTATCTAAAATTGCTACACCATAATCTGTCGAAAATTTCTCAATACCCCTAAAAGCTGAGAGTGTTTCAACATTTTCAGTGCCTTCAGCTCCACAAAATCTTTTTTGAGCGAAAGGAAGGTCAGCAGATATACATAGAACAACTGTATTACTTAAATTAGCCGCTTCATCATTAAATCGTTTGACTGAAAGCGCACAAGTGGGCGTATCAATACTTGGAAAAATATTTAGAATTTTTCTTTTCGAACCAAAGCTAGCTAGATTAACATTTTCACGCTTATCATTTGCTAAATTAAAATCTTTAACTACTTCTCCTATTGTAGGAAATTCACCTCCAATAGTTACTGGACCACCTTTTACGGTTACTTGGCTCATACTTTTCTCCTTGTCTTAAAAATTATATAAAATAAATTAGTATTTCTATCCATTCTAGCAAAGCTTCTAAGGTAAAATAATTTTTATGCAGAAATTAGATAAATCTCATTATATCCACCTTCGCTGTCATAGTGAATTTTCAATTACTGATGGTATAGTAAAAATTGAAGATTATGTAGAGCAAGCGATCAATAAAAATATGCCAGCAATAGCTTTGACTGATTTAAGTAATTTGTTTGGAGCAGTAAAATTTTATAAAAAGGCGATAGAAAAAGGCATAAAACCTCTAATAGGATGCGATCTCTGGATTGAAAATGAACTAAAAAGAGATGAACCTTATCGAGCCCTCGTGCTCTGCAAGACTAAAGTTGGATATGGAAACCTCTCGAAATTACTATCCAAAGCTTATTTAGAAAATCAATATCGTCAGCGTGTCGAGATAAAGAAATCTTGGTTGCTAAATGAATTTAATAAAGATTTAATAATCTTATCGGCTGCAACCTCTGGTGATGTTGGTCAGCTCATACTTCATGATAAATTAGACCAGGCGAAAGAAGCGTTAAATCAATGGAAAAATTCTTTTGGTGATAGATTTTATATTGAATTGCAAAGAAACGGCGAAGGTGAATACAGAGCGAGACAAGAAAGATACATTAAACAAGCACTTCATTTTGCTGTTGAATATGAGGTCCCAGTGGTAGCAACCCACCCTATACAATTCATGAAAGAAGATGATTTTAGAGCTCATGAGTCTAAATCTTGTATATCTGAGGGGTTTGTTCTAGGAGATAAGAGAAGGCCAAAATCATTTACTTCTGATCAGTATTGTAAAGATGAATCTGAAATGTCTGAATTATTTTCAGATATTCCATCAGCATTACAAAATTCAGTTGCTATTGCATATCGATGTAATTTTAGTTTTGAGTTAGGAAAAAATTATTTACCAGATTTTCCAACACCAAACAATATTAAGATTAATGATTATTTATTAAATGAAGCAAAAAAAGGATTGGAAAAAAGACTCGAAGTTCTTTTTTTAGATAAATCTATTCGAATACAAAAAAAAATTGTGTACGAAGAGCGTTTGCATTTTGAAGTAGGCGTCATAAATCAAATGGGTTATGCCGGTTATTTTTTAATTGTTGCTGATTTTATTAATTGGGCAAAAGAAAATAAAATTCCAGTTGGTCCTGGAAGAGGATCGGGTGCAGGATCAGTTGTAGCATATAGCTTAGGTATTACTGATCTTGATCCCATAGAGTACAACCTTATTTTTGAAAGATTTCTTAACCCTGATCGAGTCTCGATGCCTGATTTTGATATTGATTTTTGTATGGAAGGGAGAGATAAGGTTATTGGCTATGTTAAACAAAAGTATGGATCTAGTTCGGTTTCACAAATAGTCACTTTTGGAACAATGGCAGCAAGAGCAGCCATTGGCGATGTTGGAAGGGTGCTTCAGCTATCGTTTCCTTTTGTTCAAGAAATTGCAAAATTAATACCCAATGAATTAGGTATAACTTTGAAAACTGCGATAGAACAAGAGCCAAGAATTAAAGAGAGAATTGCAAAAGAAGAAGAGGTAAAAGAGTTATTTGATTTAGCTATGCGACTTGAAGGTTTAGTTCGAAACGTCAGTATGCATGCCGGAGGAGTTTTAATTGCCCCAACTGAGATTTCTGCTTTCTCACCTATTTATTGTGGACCTGACGGAGAGGGCATAATTAGTCAGTTTGATAAATACGATGTTGAATCAGTTGGATTGGTAAAATTTGACTTCTTAGGGTTGCGGACTCTCACAATCATTGACATGGCTTTAAAAAATGCAAACCACATCCTTGAGGAAAATAATTTTGCCCTTCTGGATTTAGATGAAATTCCTATTGATGATAAAGCAACATTCGACCTCCTAAAAACTTCAAACACTACTGCCGTGTTTCAGTTGGAATCAAGTGGTATGAAAGATATGTTAAAACAAGCAAAACCAGATTGTTTTGAAGATATTGTTGCATTAGTTGCCTTGTATAGGCCTGGCCCTATGGATTTAATTCCAGAATTTTGTCGCAGAAAGCTTGGACAACAAAAGGTAACTTATCCGCATCCTGCAACAGAATCTATTTTAAAGGAAACGTATGGGATTGCTGTGTATCAAGAACAAGTAATGCAAATTGCACAAGCAGTAGCAGGTTATAGCCTAGGTAGTGCTGATCTTTTAAGAAGGGCTATGGGTAAAAAAGACAAAGAGGAAATGGATTCTCAACGTACAGATTTTGTAAGTGGGGCAATTAGGAATAATTTAAGTAAAATTCAAGCTAATGAACTTTTTGATTTATTAGAAAAATTTGCCGGCTATGGATTTAATAAGTCTCATGCTGCAGCTTATGCAAAAATAGCATATCAAACTGCTTACTTAAAAGCGCATCACACATCTTCTTTTTTGGCAGCTTCAATGTCAGCGGACATGAATAATACTGACAATATCCATCTCTTATTTGATGATTGTAAGGTCAATAGTGTCCAATTATTACCACCAGATATTAATGAAAGTATGTATAAATTTATGCCATTAGGTAGCAATCAAATTCTATATGGATTAGGCGGAATTAAGGGCACTGGGGATTCATCAATTGATCTAATATTGAACGAGAGAAAAACTAATGGCCCTTTTAAATCACTCTTTGATTTTACGTTAAGGCTTGACCTAACAAAAGTTAATCGACGAGTGGTTGAGTCACTAGTTCGTGCAGGGGCTTTTGATAAAATCGAGCTCAATAGAGCCTCTTTATTGGCTAGTGTAAGTTTAGCAATCAAAATGGCTGAACAAAGTAAAAATGAAGCTGGTCAAGAAGGCTTGTTTGGCGTTTCTGATATTGAAGCTATAAAATTAGTTCAAATGAATTTATGGGAAGAAAAAACTCAACTTTTAGAAGAAAAGACAGCATTAGGATTTTATTTTAGTGGACATCTCTTTTCCTATTATAAAAAAATAATTAAAAGCTTTATCTCAACTAAGTTAATTGATCTAAGACCTCGGAAAGAAAGTTATTTGATTGCAGGTATTGTCTCAGCTGTTAAATATAGGCAGTCATCTAGAGGTAAAATAGCTATTATTACTATAGATGATGGAGAAGCTAGTATCGATGCTGTTTTAGGAAATAATTTACTAATTCAATCTTATGGCTTAATAAAGGACGATGAGTTAATCATTATTGAAGGCCGCGTTAGCCTGGATGATTATAGTGGTAGTAATCGTTTGAGCGCTATAAAGGTATATGACCTAATGTCATTCCAAAGCTTAAAAGCAAATTTATTAAAAATATCATTAAATGGTCAAACGGATGCATTTAAGTTGAAGGAGCTCCTTAAGCCTTATTGTGATTTAGACACTACTTACAAAAAGTGTAAAGTTAAAATTGAGTACCAAAATACACAAGGTCAAGTCGAATTAATTTTAGGCTCTGAGTGGGAGGTTTCTCTTCATGAAGATTTAATTATAGGACTTACGGAATCCTTTCATGATGAAAATGTAAAAATACTTTATAATTAGTAACCAAGATATAATTCCAGAAAAATATGACTACTACCTACCTAGAATTTGAGAAATCTATTGAAAGCTTAGAGCTTAAAATTATTAGCTTAAAAAAAGCAAATGATGAGCATCCTTCTTTAGATATTTCAAGAGAACTTAAGCTATTAGAAGAAAAATCTGAAAAATCTTTACACGAAATATATGACAACCTAACAGCTTGGCAAATCTCTCAAGTTGCAAGACATCCGAAGAGGCCTTACACCTTAGACTATATATCTAATCTATTTACTGACTTTTACGAATTACATGGTGACCGTGTTTATGCTGATGATCCTGCAATTATTGGTGGTTTAGCAAGCTTTGACGGTCAAACAATCATGGTAATTGGTCATCAAAAAGGAAGAGATACAAAAGAGAGACAGTATAGAAACTTTGGCATGCCTCGACCAGAAGGTTATCGAAAAGCTCTTCGTCTTTTTAAGCTTGCAGAAAAATTTTCTATTCCAATCATTACATTTATTGATACGCCAGGAGCATACCCAGGAGTAGGGGCAGAAGAGCGGGGCCAGTCCGAAGCAATTGCAAAAAATTTATATGTTATGTCTGAATTGAAAACTCCAATAATTGGTATAGTAATTGGAGAGGGTGGATCTGGCGGTGCTCTGGCTTTAGGCGTAGTTGATAAATTACTAATGCTCCAATTTTCAACTTATTCAGTCATCTCTCCTGAAGGTTGTGCTTCAATACTTTGGAAGAAAGCAGAGATGGCTGAGGTTGCTGCAGACACCTTAGGCATTACAGCGGACGTGCTAAAAAAACTTGGTCTAACTGATGAAATTATTCAAGAACCTTTAGGTGGGGCTCATCGAGATATAAAATTAACAATGAGCAATGTGAGATATGCTCTAAAAAAACAGTTAAGCAAATTTAAAGAAGAGCCAATTGACTCTCTTCTTAAAAATAGATATCAACGACTTATGAACTTTGGGATTACCTCAGAGAGTGAAAAATAAATCTGACGTTATTTGCTTAGAGATTGTTAATTCATTTAATAATCACTTTAAAACGCTAAAGAAACCAATTAATCTTAGCATCGCACTAAGCGGTGGGGTAGATTCTCTAGTTCTTATGTACGCCCTAATCGAGCTTAAAAAAAAATTAAAACTTAAATTAAGTGCAATCCACATCAATCATGATTTAAGTAAAAATTCAGATCATTGGGCAACATTTTGCTATAAAGAATGTAAGAGGTTAGGTATTCCATTTACCTCAGAAAAGGTAAATATAAAACCCGATTTATCTATGGGAATTGAAGCCGCTGCTAGAAAAAGTCGATACCAATCTTTGGAGATTCATAGAAAAGGAATTTTAGTTTTAGGGCACCATCAAAACGATCAAGCAGAAACACTTTTACTACAGCTTTTTAGAGGGAGTGGCCTGAATGGCTTAGCTGCTATGTCCTCATTTGATAAAGAAAAAAATATTTGGAGGCCTTTACTAGGAATTAATAGAGAAGTAATTGAAGGTTATGCAAAAGAAAATAATTTAAATTTTATAGAAGATGAAAGTAATAACAATTTACAGTTCGATAGAAATTTCTTAAGAAAGGAAATTTTACCCTTAATCAAATCTAGGTACCCAAGTATAATTAATACTATTAGTAGATCTTCTGAAAATATAGCTGAAGGTTTAAATCTTCATAAAGCCATTGCTAAAGAAGATGCTAATTATTACTTCTCAGAAAATAAAGAACGACTATCATTGTCGATGTTACAAACTTTAGAGAAAGATAGGGTTGTAAATCTTATACGCTGGTGGTTGGATGTTAATAAACAATTAATGCCATCAAAAAAGACTATAAATGAATTGTATAATCAAATCAAAATTGTTAAAAAAGATTCTCAAATTAATATTCATATTTCATCAGAAATGTCAGTTAGAGCATACAATGATTTTTTATGGTTGGTTAAAATTACAAAAGACAAACATAATTATGATTTAATTTGGAAGGGTGAGGATGTATTTGAGTTGCCTGGGTCTAGTAAGCTATTATTTAAGCCTAGCTTAGGTCAAGGGATATCTTTAGAAAAGGTTGGATCTTCAGTCTTAAGAATTCAAAACCGAATGGGTGGGGAGCGATTTAAACCAAAAAGAAATCAGCCAACTAGAACTTTAAAATATTTATTGCAGAAAATGAATATGCCTCCATGGGAAAGAGCAATCTTACCAATCATCTATTCTGAAGATATTTTAGTTGCAGTGCCTAATTACGGGATTCATCATGAGTTTGTTGCAGACGAAGATAAAATTGGCTTAGCTATAGAATGGGTAAATTATGGCTCAAAAGTCTAGATTACTTTTTTATAATTATGTACAATATTGGCTGTATTTTAAAAAAAGTTTAGTATGAAATATCTTTTACAGTTTTTTATTTTCTTCTTTTTGGTTTCAAATGTGTCCTTTGCTGAAGAGGACCTTACTCTTGATTCAATTGATGTTTATTCTGCTTCACCTCTTCCCTCAATTGGCTTACCAAAAAATATGGTGCCATCAAATATACAAACGATAAGTTCTGAAGAGTTAAAGAAACAATCAGGCGTAACAGTTGCTGACTTCATGGTAAATAATTTACAAGGCGTTACCGTTAATGAAGTTGGTGGCAATCCTTTCCAATTAGAACTTAATTTTCGGGGATATAATGCTACGCCAATTTCTGGGAACCCTCAGGGCTTATCAGTTTATATCGATGGTATTAGAGCAAACCAACCTTTCAGTAATACTGTCTTGTGGGATTTAATTCCTAATTTTGCCATCAATAAAATGCAGATGGTAGCTGGATCCAACCCAGTTTATGGTCTTAATACACTTGGTGGGGCAATGTCTATGCAAACAAAAAGCGGTCAAAATTTTAAAGGAATAAATATTGATGTGTCTGCAGGTTCATGGGCAAGAAGTGCTAATTTAGTTGAGACGGGAGGTACGGTTAAAAATAGTAATATGGATTATTACATTGGTTATGAGCATTTTAATGAGAATGGCTGGAGAAAGTTTTCACCTTCACATGTAAATCAGCTGTTTGGAAAACTAGGTTTCGAGTCAGAAATGTCTCGATATGAATTTACTTATACTGGGGCACATAATATATTAATTGGGAATGGACTAACCCCAAAAGACCTTCTGGGCTCTAAGCGAGATGGTATTCATACGCTAGAAGATCAAACTAAAAACGAATATAGTCAGTTAGCTTTAAATATGTCACATTTTTTCAATGACGAAACAATGATAGCGGGAAATGCATATCATAAGCGTTCTGATCAAGTTACTTTTAATGGAGATTTAAACGATGAGTTTTGTGACGAAGATAGTCATGATGAATCTGAATGTACTGTGGCACAACAGGCGCTGTCGCAATCTGATGCTGAGAATTTAAATGAAGGTGTTTTTAATAGAACTAATACTTTTCAAGATGTCTTCGGGTTTAATCTTCAAACAACCTTCGATCAAGATTGGCGCGATAGACGTAATCAATTGGTTGCAGGGGTGTCTGCTGATTATTCACAAATTAAATTTAAACAAACTGGGCAGGAAGTTGCGTCGTTAAGTTCTAATGGTTTTTTTCATGGGGCTTTAGGCGATGTTGAACAATCAAGTGGCCTCACTGGAAAGACGAAGACTTATGGTGCATTTGTAAGCAATACCCACTCGTTAAAAAATAACTTTAATATTAATACAGCTTTAAGATATAACCATGTCCAGGTTGATAACAGAGATACTTTTAATGGCCCTGATTCTTCAGCTAGCCTAACC
>MDTF01000843.1_pt1 | contig 11210 bp, 13 predicted proteins | sample 811191 | NCBI WGS metagenome assembly MDTF01 (sample SAMN05326649, study PRJNA326480) | marine metagenome | isolation source: seawater | place: Southern Ocean | collected 2011
AACAGATGATAAAGAGCTAATCAGTCCAGCTGGATATCACTATTCCGATAATGTAATTGTTCAGCCTAGTAATATAGCTATTCAGTCAGATAGCCTCAAAAATTTACCGAGCTGCAATGTCGACCTTCGGGCTTTCGATATGCAGCGTGGAAGCTACGCCGCTTAACTTTTTCTAGCCCCTTCGGGGGCTTTACCTAAAAATAAAGTTGACATTAGTACTACATACTGTATAATGTTTATTAAGTTAGTAATTTAACTAACTTAATAACGAACACAAGGATAATTAAAATGGAAAAATTATACTCAATAGAAGCATCTTACTCAATCGAGACAGAAGGTTACGTAGACGGATTAGGCTGGATATTAATTCAGTTTAATTTGGTAGTAGAACCCGCTGAAGATGGTGGTTGTGTTTGGCACGAAAATGCACATCCATCATGCGCTGAACATTACGAGTACAATGATATCTTTGTTAAACTAGAACGATCTCACAATTGGTTCACTGTATCTGAAAAGAATCAAAAAAGAATGCAAGAGTTACTTACAATTGCTGCCGATGAGCACATGGAAGATGTTAAGAGTTCTAGTTATGAGCCAGAGGAAGCGTATGAATATTAATGAAGAACGAATCGTTAAGCTACAAAAGTTAATGACACAGTTAGAGGTATTAGATGTTTGGGATAGTTACGACCACCAAATATATGACTTCTACAAGCATGAACTAAAAACATTACTTTATAAACAAGGTGGAGCTAAAGATGAAAATATCTAGTCAAAATAGACAGAGAATGATAAAGCACTTTACTTCGACAATAATACGTCTTCATGATGACCCACTTCGTGCTGACTTATTTGACGGACTTAGCATAGAAGCAGAGCGTGAAGTTGCTAGAACAATAGACATATTTTTAGCGGGTGTTTATTTAGTCAATGGTGCGATAGACGTGATAAATAAAGCTGGACCAGCTGTAACAGCCGCTGACTTGGCCCTTCATTTTGTGGAAAAGCCAGATTTCTATTACTTAGAGGGAGACATACATAAAATCATAGACACATTAATAAACGCTGGTGCCATAAAAATTTACAGCTTTTGTTTGGACGATGGTGGTTGGTTATCGCTTGATTTTGATTGATTAGATTTTTTAGTCCAATCAATTTTATCGTAGTTATCTTCCACCCTCTTCCTGTTTTCAATTCTACGTTTTGAACCTTTACTCATTATCGTATGCTAATCCATCGTTACCATTTTGTCCAATTGCTGCCAGTCGTGTTTGGTCCACATCTGGCCAATCAACATCTAGTGCATCTAACTCATTGAGAAAGGCATCGCAATCTGCTAACACTTCTGCTGTTGTTATCCAAGTAGTGTAAGCCCCTATCAAATTATCCTCATCAATGTCATCCCAATCTCCATCAGCTCTTACATTAAAATTCTCGTCTTCTAAAGACCAGTAAACAATAATGTTTTCATTTTGAGCCAGCTCAGAGTTAATTTTAATAGACATATTACATTTAGAATATGACGTGTTCATTCCTTGTTCTCCAAATCATTAACCATCTTTTCTAGGTAGTGAATTGCTTTTAGCAAATCTTCCTTCCTATTACTTTTATCTCTCAAGATATACTTGATTGCATTTCCACTATAAAAGCATAATTGATAGCTGTCAATTATGTCCCAAGGTTGAATAGTGTTTTTTAAGTAGTGGTCACCACCTACTTGTTGTTTCATTGGTGATTTGATATCCATTAATCTATCCTCATGTCGGGTTCATTCTTAGGTTTCTCAATCTCATAAATCAACGTCGAATGTCTACCCCCTGACTTTCTAAAGGTAATCATTTCCATGACAGCACTTGAGCCATACCCATGCTCAGCATGGTAGGAATCTGAAGGAGCTAATGTTCCAAACTTTTGAACGATGCAACCATCCAATTCTAAAGTGTTCTGGTGATGCCAATGTCCCAAACACCACATTCTGTAAGTGCATCTACCCCAAGCCGTTGGCATATCTCTTGCCATTACCGAAACAAGTTTTTGTGGCTTAATTTTATTACCATGATTGATACCCAATAAGTTCTTTCCAAATTCTAAATAATGAAAAAACCCTTCTGTTGGAAGAACGCTCACTCTTGGCTCATTCTTGTAATAAAATTCCAGTAACAGGCTCACTGCTTGTGCACTATCTAAATTATGATTCCCACGAGCCACGACCACTATGACCTTGCTGAACTTCTCAAGCATACGGTCTATACTGTAAGACATAATTGATGCGCTTGTTCTTAGCGTCGTTCCGTACTTTGTGTCAACATCTAATTGTGTCCCTGAAAAAGTCTGTCCCTTAGAATTATCAGCGTGCATAAAATCACCCACATCCACCAGCAATCCAATCTCTGAATTGGGTGCTCTTGAAACTAAATTATCAACAGCCCCTCTCAACATTCCAGCCGATAGCTCTGTTGAATTTTCGCTTCCCCTCGTGTCACTACTAAAAGAACGAGCACCGACATGAGCATCACCAATAAATATTGCTGACATTAATTCATCGTCGGTATCTTTGCTGTGAATAGGTTTAGGTTTGGCTCGGTCAAAGTTACAAAGACTTTCTGCGTACTCTTGCAGCAGCTGACTCTCTTCTTCTTTCTCCATGCTGGTCTTGACCCATTGGACCTTAATGTTTCCAGCCTCATCATAAAGAATTGACTTGCCTTTGATAAGATAGCTATTGTCAACAGACTCAGTCGAACCGTCACCATGAGTGATTGTCTTTTGAGCAGCTCTATCTCTTAATATTTTGAGAACCCTTCTTCCATAAGCACCATCTATTGCTGAGTCCCTCCACGCTTTATTCTTTTTTCCTCCAGACTTTTTTAAAGCATCCAGCACATCACCTTGTCTTGCCGTCGTGCAGAACTCCCTTAGATACTCATAATCATCACTCATTCTTAATCCTTTTTAAAAACATCACTTCTTACTTCATGTAAAGTCAAGCCTAACAAATCTGCGGCTTTCTCTGCAAGCGATGGATTGCCGACAACACCAAGCTGTCGAACTCCAATACACACAGAATCAATAAGGGCTTTGGAACACCCCATGTCTTTAACAAACTTAGCACGTTTATACTCTGCGATAGCAGCAATCAACTTATCATTTTTCATTTTCATTCTCTCTCTTTTTTAAAGGTTACAACAAAAGGTTACAACAACCTTATTTTTATCTGTCATCAAATCAAATTAAAATATTATTTTATTTTACCAACAAAATAAAATAACCACTATATTGTTGTAACTTGTAACCTTTTATATATAAGTAGTTAATAAATATAATAAAAAGTAGGTTACAACAAAGGTTACAACAAAGGTTACAATAAGCCTAAATTAGCTTGTTGTAACCAAATTCACTCCTTATTTCGTCATTAGTTAAAAAAGTTTTAGTCCAAACTCGACGAGCAGTACCATCAATCTTGACTACACCTTGTTGGCTGTAACCCATCTTTTTGAATAAATAATTAGCATCTCGATTACTAAGTGGACCAACATCAAGCTCAATTGCTTCTCTAAATTCAGAGCTTGAAAAGACTTTAACGGTCCACCATTTACCTCCATCAACTAACATTTGTTCGGCCTCATGCTGACCATCAGTCATCGCTTTTTCTGTCTCAATTACTGAGCGCTTAGAGTTATTCATTGGAGCGACGCCGTCAAATCCAGCGGGAATATCTATACTTTCAAGCCAAGCTCTCATAGCCCCACCGTCTCGAATTGCTTCAAATAGTTTAGTAAAATAACCATGACCCATCTTATGAGCTGTTGCAAATGACACCCACCATCTTCTGTCGTGGTGATTTTGAATGGGAACAGAATCTCTAAAATTACTAAAGACTAAATAGTTGGTGACATTACGAACAACGTACGGTTTGAGACCTTTATTGTTTATCTCAATGTCAGGGTCGGTAAACAATGGCTTAAGCGCATTGGCCACATCGAATCGGTTGTGACCCGTTAGCTTTAATTCCTGTAGAACGTTAACGGCTACACCTTCTGCCCAGCCGTTAAAACTAGACTTAATAGTGTTGGGTGAAACTAGGCCAACATTCATGGCACCCATCGCTGACTTTAATAGCTCACCAAAGAAAGACTTACCGATGCCTTCATCACCTACAAGCAAGGGGGACCATCTAACCAGCTCACCGCATCGTTGTACTTGCCAAGCTAACCATTGCATGAAGACAACAGAATCAGCCTCACCTATGAGACCTATTAAATGGTCCGTTATGATTTGTTCTGCTACAGGGTCTCTTTTACCAGCAGCTGGAACTAAGTCAGCGCGGTAGGTATTTAAACAGTCACCTACTATCCTATCGGCTTCCGTCGGTATGTATTCAAGCCTATTTAATATAGAAATGAAGCCGCCATCAGCAACAGCTTGAGAGGCTGATTGTTTGGACCCGTTATCGCTGGCGGGTATTTGTATGCCACATTTAAGATTGAATGATGCAGCGCTGTAGCCCGTCATTGTGTTCAGATTTATATACTGATTATGCGATAAGACGAACACCCAATGATTGCACCACTCAGGTCTAGCAGTAGCGGTGGTTAATGCCGATGATGTAATCAACCGTCTAACATCGGCAATCGGGACTGGAACGCCAGTGAAACCTTTTAGCATGTTCTTCATGAGCGCGGCTAGTGTGTTCCTTTCTAGCGCGTCAATGTTTGTTTCTTTTATCTCACCAGCCAATACCATCACGGCTTGTTCGCTGTCACATTCGTCAAGCCGATCTCTAAAAGACGGAGCTTTCCAACCCGCTTCTTTTGCTAGGTATATAATGGTACCGACAGATACACGAACGCCATCCTTTTCAAATGAACGCCAACGCTTTCTTGTCTCACCTTTCTTATAACTGACACCACCTTTGCTCCATGCTTCCCAAACTTCTAAGCCTTCATCAGCATCCCAATCGTAAAGACACATACCTATTTTTGCCCAGTAATCATTGTCGGAGTTGTTATCGAGAACGCTCAGATAAGACTCAAGTTGAAGACGAGTAACCGCGTCGTATTGATTATCTATTAAACCGTCGAAGTCTCCCAAGTCATCGTCGGTAACTACAGCCGCCGAGCTTCCGACCTCTACCCAAGTCGAAGGAACTTCTATTGCAGCCATCCATGCTTTAACTTTGTCAAAGTTTAGACTCTTTAACTCATGAGTCTCTAAGTCTTCCAATGACTCACCAGTCCAAATGTAATCCTTGCCAGTGTCAGGATGCTTACCAAATGCAGCGAACTGTTGGCCCTTGCCTAGCAATTCAAAACCATGCACGACACCATCGGCATCACGCCACGAACGTTTTAGTTTAGTCTGACCTTCAACACCTCTATATACTAGTAGCTGCTTTGGAGCCTGACCGATGCGAACAGGAGCGCCGCCGAACTGTTCTATAAAAGATTTGACAACAACAGCCGAAACATCGGCGTCATAAAAGTCAAAGTCAGCAGCGTAAACAGAACCACAACGAACGCCAATGTTCATGGCACCTTTACCGTTCAAGGACCACTTGCTTATTAAGTCTTCGGTTATCTCAATGTCTTGCCAATTAGAAACTACTGGTCGCTTACCATCTATAGGTATGACCTCAAATCCGTTATTAAATAAAGTAGAAGCTAATTGTTTGTACATTGTTTTTTCCTTTTAGTTAAATTTTATAATAACACACGTTGTGTTATTGTGTGAAATACTTTATCATTAAAACTCAAAACTAATAAAAAGAGAGTAACGATGAAAGAGAACTATGACGTATGCCTTTGCAACAAAGGTGAAATTACTGACTTGTTAAATGATTTTCATTACCTCTCTAAAATTTCGGTTACTTTTAAAAGTGGATTTAACGTGGCTTTAAAACACAAAGGGGTGATAGTAGGGGCCTGTATCTTTACCGGCTTTCCTGTTCCAGAGTTAGCCACAGGTTGTTTTGGTTTAGGTCGTAAAGAACAAAAAGGTTTGTGGGAATTAAGTCGATTTGTTTTAGACCCATCGCATCAATCAAAAGAACATAACCTCTCAACATGGTTTATGGCAAGAGCACTTAAAAAAATAAAAAAAGAACAAACAGTTTCAGCTGTTTTATCTTACGCAGACGACGATCATCATAGCGGTATTATTTATGCTGCTAGTAACTTTAAATATTATGGACTTGCCACCGCAAAAAAAGATTTTTGGATTAAACAAGAGGATGGCTCTTATAAAAAACATTCTCGCGGAAAAACAAAAGGAATAGCAGGGGAGTGGCGGCCTCGCAGTAGGAAACATCGTTTTCTTTTAGTGTTTGATAAAGTTTTGAAATGTAATTGGGTAGAAAAAAAATGGCAAAATAAAAAGGAGAGTATTTAATATGAAACACGCAAAGTTATCGGCCAGTGGTTCGGCCAAATGGTTGCGATGTCCGGGATCTTTAAAAGCAGAGGAAGGATATCCTAACACGTCATCTCCTTTTGCACTTGAAGGATCTTGTGCCCACGAAGTAGCCAGTGAATCGTTAATTACTAAATCACATCCTACCTTTTATATAGGCCAACTATTTCATAAAACAGTAGTCACTCATGAAATGGCTGACTTTGTTCTTGAATACACAGAGTATGTTGATGCGTTAATTACCGAAGATTCATCAGTTTTTATTGAAACAAAGGTAGACTTCTCAAATTACGTACCTCACGGATTTGGAACAGCCGACGCTATTGTTGTTACCGATAGACATGCTCATGTTATAGATTTAAAGTATGGCAAAGGTGTGCCAGTCTATGCTGACAATAACAGCCAAGGCATGTTATATGCTATTGGCGTTCTTAACGATTTGGGCCACATACATGACATAGAAGAAGTCACCGTGCATATTGTTCAGCCTAGAATTAGAAATTTTTCAGAGTGGACCATCAGTGTTAAAGACTTAATAACGTGGGCCACGAGAACATTAGCGCCAGCGGCAGCTCTTTGTTTAACAGATGATGCGCCGAGACATGCATCAACGGTAGCTTGTCGATGGTGCAAAGCTAAAGGAAATTGTGCAGAACTTTATGCGCTGACCAACAAAACAATAACTGGAATGTTTGATAGCTTGGACCAAGACATGAGCGACGAACAAACTAAAATGATATTAGACAATCGTTTGCTAATTGAAGCATTTATGAAAGCTGTCGAGACTAACGCCAAAAATAAATTAAGCGACGGTCAATCAGTAACAGGTTATAAGTTGGTGGCAGGAAGAAGTACAAGAAGATGGTCAGAAGATGCTTACAAAGACTTGGAGGTTAAGCTAGGATATCAAGCATACTCACGCAAATTGATTGGATTAGGCGAGGCCACAAAATTAATATCAAAAGAGTTTGTAGCCGAGCACACTGTAAAACCAGACGCCAAGCCAGTCTTAGTGCAAGAGTCAGATAAACGCGAGTCAATTAGTAATATAGGCTTTGAAAACTTAGACGCCTAGTGTTACTATTTAAACGTGCACTTGATGCACATAACTAAAAGGATAAAATACAATGTCTAAAATTCACTTAAAAAATGTAAGGTTATCATTCGCTTCAATTTTTCATCGGGCTGTTTTTAACGGCGACGAGGGTAAATACGAAGCAACGTTTTTAATACCAAAGACCGACGAAGCAACCAAGGAAGCTCTCGATGAAGCTATCGCAGATGCTCTCAAAGATGCGAAAGTTAAAGTGCCATCAGATAAGTCATGCTTAAAAGACGGTGACGATTCCGAGTACGATGGTTACGCTGACCATTGGTCATTTAAGGCAGCAAACAATAAACGTCCAACGATTATTGACCGAGATAAAACACCATTAGTAGAAGAAGATGGCAAGCCTTATTCTGGCTGCTATGTAAACGCTGTTGTTGACATTTGGGTCCAAAACAACAGTTATGGTAAGCGAGTGAATGCCAACCTCCACGGTGTTCAGTTTGTCAAAGATGCTCAATCATTCGGCTCAGGTGGAACACCCGATGCAACAGATGAGTTCGATGACTTAGACTAACCATAAACAAGATTGGGGCGGCTTCGGCTGCCCCTTTTTTTATTATAAGGAGCAAAGCTAATGCCTCTTGCCTTAGACACAGAATGTTACCCAAACTTCCATTTAATTTGCATAGCAGATAAAGAATGGCATACATCAAACAAGTACACCAAGCAGCAGCGCACAGAAATACGTGACACAATGCGAAGTGCCACGACGTATGGCTTTAACTCTTTAAATTATGACATGCCAATCATTCATGCTGCATTAAAAGGCAGCAGTGTGAAAGCGCTTTATAAAATGTCTAAAGATATCATTGATAATCAGCAGCCGCATTGGATCACTTATCGCGAGCATAATATCGAACAGTTCAGCGGTTTCGATCACTTTGACATTAAAGAACCTGCACCCGCCGTTATGATCTCTTTGAAAATGTATGGCGCAAGAATGCATATGCCAAACCTTCAAGACTTGCCTTACGACCCTCATTTAGAATTAAGCGATGTTCAAAAGAAAGAAATAATTAAATATTGTTTCAATGATATCGCAACAACTAAAGCCTTGTACTCAGCCATCAAGGGTCGCTCTAAACTTCGCAATCAATTAACAGATAAATACGGCCAAGATTTGAGGTCCAAGTCTGATGCTCAGATAGCAGAAGCTATTATAAAAAGTGAAGTTGGTAATGTTAAAAAAACAAAAGCGCCAGAGTTTGTTAAATATACATTCCCTAAATTTATACGCAGAACTAAACTTACCGCCGAAGTATATGACTTCATAAGCGAGAGAAAGTTTGAGCTAAAGAAAGGCAAGATAACATTGCCAGATGACATGCCAACAGTGACGATAGGAACGATGGTCTATAAGTTTGGTGTTGGCGGCATTCATTCGACAGAAAGTAATCAAGAAGTTAAGCCAACAAAAAATCAAATATTAGCTGACCGAGATGTCGGGTCCTACTACCCTGCAATAATTTTAGAACTTGGCTTGTACCCAGAGGGTGTTGGCAAGAAGTTTTTAAAGACATATAAAAGTATTTTTGACCAGCGACTAGAAGCAAAAGAGAAAGCAAAAACTGGCGACAAACAAGCAGCGTTAATACGTGATGGTTATAAAATTGCGTTAAACGGCAGTTACGGTAAGTTTGGTAGCGAGTATAGTTTCTTGTACTCTCCACAACTTTTATTGCAGACAACAATCACTGGCCAGTTGGCTTTGCTGCAATTAATAGAAGCCCTTCATAAACAAAACATCATCACTGTCTCATCAAACACTGACGGTATCGTAAGTTTATTCGATAAAGATTTATATGAAAGTTACGATGGTATCTGCAAAAAGTGGGAAAAATTTACAGGGTTTACTTTAGAAGAAACTCAGTACAGAAGTTTACATTCAGCAAATGTTAATAATTATGTGGCCATAACACCCGAAGGAGAAGTCAAAGGGAAAGGCGATTATGCACAACCTTCTTTGATGAAATCACCACGGTGTTCAATACTAGCTGAATCAGTAAAAGCATTTCTTTTGAACGGAACAAAGATAAGCGAGACCATTAAAAACTGCAAGGACCTCACAAAGTTTATAGCAGTTAGACAAGTAAAAGGTGGAGCCGTATGGAAAGGGCAAGCGCTGGGCAAAGTGGTGAGATGGTATTATTCAACCAATGGTGAATCCATAAATTATTTATCAAACGGAAACAAAGTTGCCACCAGCGATGGAGCAACTCCGATAATGACATTGCCGAAAACATTACCGACAGACATTGACTATGACTTGTACATTTCAAAGGCCAACAAGATGTTGAGCGAGTTATGCTAGAAAGTGCAATTGAGAAGTCGTCAATGGCAGCGGCTAAAAAAGCAGGGTGGTGGGCCATAAAATTGGTCCCATCGTTTATAGCTGGATTACCTGACAGAATGTTCATCGGCCACGGCAAAGTTGTTTTTATTGAATATAAAACAGAAAAGGGTAAGCTCACAAAACTCCAAGTTGCTGTGCATAAAAGATTTGAAAAGCATGGCATAGCTGTTTATGTTTGTCGAAGCAAAGAGGAAACCATGTTGGTTTTAAATAAATATGAAACTTCATAAATATCAACTAAAAGCTGTTGAGTTTATTAAAAAGAAAAAGCGAGTAGCGCTGCTTCTTAGCATGGGCTTGGGTAAAACAGTTTCAACATTAACGGCTATATCTGATTTAAATGTTCGAGTTTTAATTGTAGCGCCATTGCGAGTCGCCAACACAGTTTGGAAACAAGAGGCAGAAAAGTGGGAACATTTAAATCATTTAGATATCGGCATTGCAACAGGAACGGCTGCACAAAGACGAGAAGCATTTAGTCATGACATTGTAGTTATCAATCGAGAAAACATCGCATGGATGATGGCCAATATAGCTCCTAAATTTGACATGCTAGTTGTTGACGAAAGTAGCTCGTTTAAATCAGCAAAGTCTGCTCGTTTTAAAGCGCTGAAAAAATTAGAAGTTGAGTACTGTGTGCTATTAACTGGCACTGTCTCGCCATCAGGTTTAATGGACCTTTGGTCTCAATATTTTCTTTTGGACCGAGGTCACAGATTAGGCAGAACTATTACTGCATTTAGGAATAGATTTTTTAGGCAGGGTGGCTTCGGCGGTTATCAGTATGAGATACGAAAAGGTAGCGCAGACATTATTCACAATCTTGTAAAAGATATCTCTTTATCAATGGCAGCTGAAGATTATTTAGATATGCCCGACAAAATAAATTTAACGCAAGCAATAGAGCTGCCAGAAGATGTTCAGGAAAAATACACGACCATTCAAAATGAATTTGTTTTAGCCATCAATGACGATGAGATATCTATCTTATCAGCAGCGAGTTTAAGCAATAAACTATTGCAAATGGGCAACGGATTTATTTACACCGAAGAAGGTGAACCTATTTATCTGCACGATGCAAAAATAGATGCTCTGTCAGAAATAATAAACGACAACACTGGCGATAATATATTAGTCTTTTATAATTTCAAAGCTGACCTTGAGCGTTTACAATCTAAGTTTAAGCAAGGTGTTGTTTTAGATAAAAAGAATAAAGCAATAGACGAATGGAATAAGGGCAATATACCATTGTTATTTGCGCAACCAGCAAGCGCTTCAATGGGCATTAATCTGCAAAAAGGAGGTAACATTATTGTGTGGTATGGCCTCACTTGGAAT
>MDTF01001224.1_pt1 | contig 11209 bp, 14 predicted proteins | sample 811191 | NCBI WGS metagenome assembly MDTF01 (sample SAMN05326649, study PRJNA326480) | marine metagenome | isolation source: seawater | place: Southern Ocean | collected 2011
GTCTTATCACCAGTTGTTTTATACTTTATAATTTTACCAATCGGAGGAATGAGTGCTGCACTCTCAACGTTAGGCGCAATGTTGCTTGGTGTTATTATAACAGGATTATTTTTAGCTATTTCTATGACAGCTGGAGGAGGAGCTTGGGATAATGCAAAAAAATATATTGAAGACGGAAACTTTGGAGGCAAAGGTTCTGACGCTCACAAAGCCGCTGTAACTGGAGACACCGTTGGAGACCCCTATAAAGACACAGCAGGACCTGCCGTTAACCCAATGATTAAGATTACCAACATTGTAGCCTTACTTTTATTAGCAGTAATAGCTCACTAAAAATTTTTTTTACCATACATTTTTTGTTTTATACTAGAAAGAAACTTTCCAACAAAACTTTTTTGAGAAATATCACTATTTGTTTCTGTTTTTGAGTATCTGATTTTTTGCATATCATCTTTGCTGTAAATATTTTTACTCATTAAAACACCGTATTTATTAAATTTTAATTTTAATACGTTATTTTCTTTAAGGACATTCTGACCTAACCTAATAAGCTTACCTCTCGTTAAGGTTCTTTCGAAGTAAATCCACGTATCTTCCCCCTTAAGAGAAAGAGTATGTGGTCTTCCAATCAACTTAACAATATCATTTTTATTTGTTTTTCCAACAATCAGTAATTCTTCTCTATTGTCTAAAAAATTTATCCCATGAGATTTACTTGCTTCTTTTAACTGACAGTTGTTTAATAAAAGAGAAGAAAGTATGATACAAACAATTTTTATATGTTTTCTATCTACAAAGCTCATAACAACACCCTTTATAACAAATTAGTTGATTTATCACGTAATATTTTTTTTTATAAAAAAATTGAATTAAAAGACAACTTTGAAACAAGAATTAATCTAGTTTTTCTTCATTTATCATTAATTTTAATTGTTTTTAAGGAAAAAAATAAGAAAGATTTTCCTCAAGATATTTTTGATAATATTTTTCAAAATATCGAATATCACATTAGAGAACTAGGCTATGGTGACGTAGCTGTTAATAAAAAAATGAAAACACTTTTACATATCTTTTATGACATCCTTCTTAAAGTACGAGAGAATAGTGAGGAAAAAAACTTAATAAACAAAAAAATCCTATCTAACTATCTTGAACCCCAAAACAAAATGAAATCTAGTCAATTAATTAACGATTTAGCTAATTATTTTCAAAAATACTATTATTTTTGCTTTGAATTAGAGAACAATAGTGTGTTAAAAGGGCAAATTAATTTTAAATATTAACAACATAATGGCTGTACCAAAACGTAAAACAACTCCATCAAAAAGAAACATGAGACGATCGCATCATCGTGTCAAATCTATAAACATTATAGAAGATAAAAAAAGTGGTGAGTACAGACTTTCTCATCATGTGGATTTAAAAAGTGGCTATTATAACGGCAAAAAAATTTTAGACATTTAGTCTAACAAAACTCAAAATCATGAATAACAAAATAATAATTGCTATAGATGCAATGGGAGGGGAAAATGCTCCTGAAAAAAATATAGAAGGTATTTCAATTTTTTTAAAAAAAAATAAAAACAAAAGTGATTTTTTTTTTAATATTTATGGTGATGAAAATTTAATATTTAAAGAGTTAAGTAAGTATAAAATTTCTACAAATTTCTATAAAATTTTTCATTCTTCTACAGTGGTTTCTGATGAAGAGACACCTCTAACAGCAATCAAAAACTCAAAAGATAGTAGTATGTGGAATTCGATTAATTCGCAAATTGAACTTAACTCGAATATAACCCTTTCCGCGGGTAACACGGCTGTTCTTTTTGTTGTTTCTAGGATGTTGCTTAAAACCATTGAGTCGGTCAGTAAACCAGCTCTGGCAGGTCTATGGCCTAATAAAAAAAATATGAATGTAGTTTTGGATCTTGGCGCTAACGTTGAATGCGACGACACTAACTTGGTAGATTTTTCAGAAATGGGAGCAGCATTATTCAAGGCACTTTTTCCTTCAGATTTAGCAAAAGTTGCGTTACTAAATATCGGTTCAGAGGAAATTAAAGGAACCGAGCATCTGAAAAAAGCCTATGTAAAATTAAAAGAAATAAGTAAGTACGGTGATTTTCAATTTGACGGATTCATTGAAGGTAATAAGATTTATAATGGAGATTCAAATGTTATTGTGACAGACGGTTTTACCGGTAACATTGCATTAAAAACAGCAGAAGGTACGGTAAAATTTATAACAGATTCTTTAAAAACTACACTTACAGAAACATTGTTATCTAAATTTTCAATACTATTTTCTTTTTTTGCACTTAAAAAATTTAAATCAAAATTGGACCCTAGAAAATTTAATGGAGCTATATTCCTGGGATTAAAAGGTCCTGTTGTTAAAAGCCATGGTGCAACAGATGCTCTTGGTTTTTATTATTCAATTGATTTATGCTATCGTATTATTAAAGGAGATTTAATGAGTAAAATTAAAAATAACCTAAGCCATGGAAGTAGCAATAAATAAAAAAAAAAATACAACCAAAAAAGATATTATTAAGAATATTTTTTTAAAAATTGGTTTACCCGCTGCTTATTCTAAAAAAATTATTAATGATATTATCCAAACACTGACTACTAGCTTAATATTGAGTAATAAAGTTAAAATTAAAAATTTTGGTACTTTTATGCTAAAAACTAAAAATGAAAGAATTGGAAGAAACCCAAAAAATAAAGAAACTCATATAATAAAAAAAAGAGTTGTCATTTCTTTCAAAACTGCAGAAGCATTAAAAATAAAAATTAATAAAAATGCTTAATAAAAATAATAAATTAATAAATATTTCTGAATTAGCTATTCAACTAGGTTTAGTAAGTAAAAAAAACAAGAAACCATTGACTCATACGTTAAGGTTCTGGGAAACTAAATTTAAACAATTAAAACCAACTATTTTAGCAGGCGGAAGAAGATATTATTCCACCAAAGATATTAAAGTCGTTAAGATCATTTTTTATCTATTAAAAGAACAGGGTATGACGATAAATGGCGCTAAAAATGAGATGAATAAAAGTTTAAAAGATCTTGACGACACAAGAACTTCAAGTGTAAAAGCAACATATCATAAAGACAATATTAAAAAAAAATCAAAAATACTTTTAGATATAATTAAAAAATTAAATGGCAAAAAAAACTCATATTAAAGTAAGATTAGTCCCAGAAGCAAAGCCAAACAGTGCATTTTTTTATTACGCAAAAAAACCGACTAAAGGCGAAAAGGTTAAAGATAAATTAAAAGTTAATAAATATAATCCAGTTACAAGAAAACATGAAATATTTGTTGAGAAGAAACTTCCTCCACACAGTAAGTAAGCTATTTATTTTTTAAATTTTTTATATTCATATTTTATAAAGGCTTTAATCATTTCCTTCCAGATATGAAGAGTTATTGATGGATCAATTTTAAGTCTTAATGATTTTTGTTTAATTTTTTTTAAAATAAAATTAATTCTTTTTTTATCTACAATTTCTTTTTTATTAACCTTCAGCTTTATTACTTGATTAACTAAATATGTACGTTTTTTTATAATTTGAAGTAATTTTGAGTCAATAACATCTAATTGTTTTCTAATTTTTACAATTTTAGGACTTATCATAGCGACATTTATATTATTTTAAATTATTAAATAAATTATATATTAAATTTTTAATGTTAAAAAATAAAAATTATAATACTATTTTCCATATTTGGTTGATAAGTCTTCAAATTTTAATTGGAATGATTATTATTATAGGTGGATTGACTAGGCTAACAGATTCTGGCCTTTCTATAACTGAATGGGAGCTTTTTACTGGTGTATTGCCGCCAACAAATAATGATTCTTGGATGAGCTATTTTGATTCCTACAAACAAATTCCTCAGTATTCTATATTAAATAACAACATGACTTTAGATGAATTTAAGATTATTTTTTTATGGGAATACGCACATAGATTAATTGCTAGATTTATAGGAATTTTCTTTTTAATACCTTTTTTATTTTTTATATTTATTAATTATTTAAAAAAATATTTAATTACAAGATTAACTATTATTTTTATAATGATTTTAATACAAGGTTCTATTGGGTGGTATATGGTAAAAAGTGGGCTTGTTCAAAATGTTAGCGTTAGTCACTATCGACTATCAATACATTTATTTATAGCTTTTTCAATTTTTTCCTCAATATTTTGGGTTTTGCTAAACTCTCTGAATAATACAAAAAAATTTTTTTTTGAATTTAACTCAAATCTGCTTTCCATAAAATTTTTGTTATTTCTTTTATTTGTTCAAATTATTTTTGGAGCTTTCGTGTCCGGACTTGACGCTGGTAAAATATATCAAACATGGCCTCTTATGAATGGTGGATATTTTCCTAATGATATCTCATCCATTGATTATCTTAATTTTAGCCAACCAAGTTTTGTTCAATTCATACACAGAAATCTTGCATACATAATTTTCTCTCTCTCTATTTATATTGGGTTTATTATTTTTAAAAAAAAAGAAATAAATCTGTATAATAATTTTTTATCTTATTTTCTAATCGTATTGGTTCAAATTATACTAGGCATTTTAGTCTTAACCTCTGGTACAAACATATATCTAGCTTCCATGCACCAAATTTCAAGTATATTTCTGATAACTACGGCATTAAATCTTTATTACCGTTCAATTAGATCCTAATACAACGTTAACTTTGAATTTTTTTTTCTAGAACAAGTAAATTCAATTGACATTATTGAGCATTATTAGTACTTATCGCCATAATTCACATGACCCCATTTATAAAAAAAAAAGAGATTAAAAATGATTGGTATCTCATTAATGCTGAGAATGCTGTAGTTGGAAGACTAGCTGCATACATATCAAAAGTGTTAAGAGGTAAAAATAAAGCAACCTTTAACCCTCATATGGATAATGGAGATTTTGTTGTTATCACAAATATTGACAAAATTAAATTTTCAGGAAAAAAATTTACAAATAAAATATATTATAGACACACAGGACATCCCGGCGGAATTAAAGAAAACACACCAGCAAGATTGAACGATAAAAATAAAACCGAAGATATTCTCAAACTAGCCGTCAGAAGAATGATGCCAGGTGGTCCTTTAGCAAAAAAACAACTTTCAAAATTAAAAATCTATAAAGGTGAGACACACCCTCATGAAGTACAGAATCCAACTATTATAAATTTCAAAGACTTGAATAAAAAAAATATGTTAAGAAATTAATGCAAACACAATCTGTTGAAAAAAAACCTGCTATTAAAAAGATTAAATTAGATTTTAAAGATAGTAAGTACGCAACCGGCCGGAGAAAAAGATCAATTGCAAAAGTTTGGGTAAAAAAAGGTTCAGGTGCCGTCCATGTAAACGGAAAAAAAATGAACGATTATTTTAAACGTCCTGTTCACCAAATTTTAGTTATGCGCCCTTTAGAGTTATCTAATATTGCCACATCTTACGATGTTAGAGCGTCTGTAAAAGGTGGGGGTCTTTCTGGTCAAGCTGGGGCCATCATTCATGGTATTTCAAGAGCTTTAGTTCTTCATGATGAAAGTTTAAAAAGCGCTCTTAAAAAAGAAAAACTTACAACACGAGACTCTAGAGTTGTTGAAAGAAAAAAATACGGGCGTAAAAAAGCAAGAAGAAGCTTTCAGTTCTCTAAAAGATAGATCATTTAAATTTATTATTTGCACCATCAGTGATATAAATATTTATGTCACAGAACAAACTCAATATTGCTATAGCCGGTGCTACTGGTTATGTTGGTTTAGACTTAATTTATTACTTAAGCAAACATCCAAAAATTAAAATCACCTATTTGTGCGCACAGAAAAAAATTGGTAGCAATATTAAAAATTTTGATCAAAGATTAAAAAAAAATCTTCCTAAAATATCCAATCTAAACAATGTTAACTGGAATAAAGTTGATTTACTTTATCTATCATTACCAAATGGTGAAGCTCAGAAGTTAGTAAAAAAACTTTATAAACATAACCATATAAACTTTATTGATCTATCAGCAGATTTTAGAATTGAAAATGCAACAAAATATAAAAAATGGTATATGAAAAATCATAATGCAAAAAGTTTAATTAAAAAGTCAATTTATTCAATTCCAGAATTTACTAAAAATAAAATTAAAAATTATAGAATAATATCAAATCCAGGATGTTATCCAACATCGGTACAAATCCCTCTTATTCCACTTTTGATGAAATCATTAATAGAAACAAAGAGTATAATTATTGACTCAAAATCAGGTTTTTCTGGTGCGGGAAAAAATTATAAATCTAAATTTACGCACAAAAATATTGATAGCTCAATTTTTGCATATGGTTTTGAAAAACATAGACATATGTCAGAAATTGATCAGCAATTTAATAAAATATTAAAGGGTAAATTAGAATATAGCTTCGTTACTCATTTGCTACCAACTTTTAGAGGCATACTTTCAACTATATACCTAAAACCAAAAAAAAATATTACAATTAAACAAATTTACAATGAAATAAAGAAATACCATAAAAAAAATTCCTTTATAAAATTATTGAAGATCAATACACCAATGGGTAGTGGAAATGTCTTAAATACAAATAATTGTGAAATTTCTATATGTAAAACAAGATATAAAAATACAATAGTAATTTTCTCTGCTATTGATAATTTGGTAAAGGGTGCCTCTGGCCAAGCTATACAAAACATGAATCTTCTATATGGCTACAAAGAAAGCTTAGGTTTAAAGTGAAATATTTATATTTTTTTTTTTTGGTGTTTCTTGTTTCCTGTGTGGGTGGAAAAAAAGTTTACATGTGTGGAGATCGAGCTTGTATAGACAAAAAAGAATTTAAACAATATTTTTCAGAGAATTTAATTGTTGAGATACAAAGTAAAGTCTATAATAAAGAATCCTCAGTTGATCTGATTAAATTAAACATTTCAGAACCTGTTGATAATAAAAAAATTTTAAAATCATCAAAAACTAAAGAAAAATTATATAAAAATGAACAAAAAATTTTAAATAAAATAGAGAAATCAAGAATTAAAAAAGAGAGAAAAACTCAATTAATTGAGGACAAAAAGAGAATTAAGGAAGAGGCAAAATTGGCTAAATTGCTTAAAAAAACTAAAAAAAAAAAATTAATTTTTGATAAAAATAAAGAACAATCTGTTGTTGCATCAAAAATTTCTACAAAAAAAAAAGATAAAATTAAAGATGAATTAAAAAAAAAAGTTAATAAAATTTCTGAGTCAAAATTACAAACAGATATATGTGTAAAAATAACAAATTGTGATATCGACCAAATTTCTGAATTATTAATAAAGAAAGGTAGGGAAAAAGATTTTCCAAACATTACTGCAAAATAAATTAAATTATGAATAAAAAAATGAATATTGTGATAGTAGGTCTTGGTAACATTGGTTCTTATTTTTACAACTACTTAAAAAAAAATAAAAAGAGCATATTTAACAAAACAAACACAATACCTAATGTTTTATTTGTTTCTGCTAGATCATTTAATAAAAAAAGAAATATTTCCTTATCTAAAAAAATTTGGCTTAAAGACTGTCAATCTGCTACTAAAATTAAAAATGTTGATATTATAATTGAGTTAATTGGTGGAGCCGAAGGCCCAGCTAAAAAACTTGTTTTTGAAGCTTTAAAAAATAAAAAACACGTTGTTACTGCGAATAAAGCTTTAGTAGCTAAATATGGAGATCAATTATCTAAAATAGCAGAAAAAAATAAAGTAAATTTTGAATTTGAAGCTGCTGTATGTGGAGGTGTTCCAATTATACGTTCTATTAAAGAGGGGCTTATAGCAAATGATATTAATAAAATATACGGAATTTTAAATGGTACTACAAATTTTATACTTTCTTCTATGGATAAAGATGGACTAGGTTATAAAGATGCTTTAGCAAAAGCACAGAATTTGGGCTACGCAGAAGCTGACCCTACCTCTGATATTAATGGTGATGACGTTGCTTCAAAATTAAAAATTTTAACTGCTTTAGCCTTTAACTCATATATTGATAATAAATCTATATTAGTCGAAGGTATTAAAAATATCGATCAAATTGATATCAATAATGCAAATAAACTTGGATATAAAATAAAGTTAGTTGGAGTAGCTGAATCAAAAAAAAATAAAATTATTCAAAGAGTCCATCCTGCTTTAATTAAAGAAAATTCTTACATAGCTAAAATTAACGGTGTACTAAATGCGGTTATAATCGAATCTAATCCAGTTGGAAAAACTGTTTTACAAGGTGAGGGCGCCGGTCCTGGCCCAACTACCTCATCATTAGTTTCTGATCTGTGTTCTATCTTAAGAGGTAACGTTAAATTTCCCTTTGTCATGTCTGATAAAAAAAGAAAGTCAGCTATATTTGAAAATGTTAATAATAAGAGTTTTTCTGCATATGTTCGTCTTGATGTTAAAGATAAACACGGAATCTTGTCTGATATAACAAAAATTATGGCAAAAAATAAAGTTTCAGTAAAAAGATTGATTCAAAATCCAACAGTGAATAAAAAAAATGCTTCAATTGTAATGATAACACACGAAGCAAAAAGCTCTTCATTTATAAAAATTTTATCAGAATTAAAAAAAAAAAATTATATAGTAAATACCCCTAAGATTATCAGAATAGAAAATATTTAATGACAATAGATAAAAGTTTTTTAAATAAGTTTATAAATGTTACGGCGCATGCTGCTTTTGGTGCTTCTCCTTTCATAGGAAAAGGTGATAAAATTTCAGCAGATCAAGGCGCAGTCGATATGATGAGAAGAGAATTAAACAAAATTGAAATGAAAGCTACTATAGTTATCGGTGAAGGTGAAATGGATGAGGCACCTATGCTTCATATAGGAGAAAAAGTTGGAACCAATAATGGACTAGAATTTGACATAGCCGTTGATCCTTTGGAAGGAACTACCTTTACATCTAAAGGTCTTCCAAATGCTTTTTCTGTTTTGGCGGTAGCCGAAAAAGGAAATCTTTTATCTGCACCTGACACTTATATGGAAAAAATTATTATTGGATCAAATTTACCAAAAAGATTATTAGATTTAGATAATAGTATAGAAAAAAATATTAAATTATTGGCTGAAGCAAAAGGAAAAAAAACATCAGAATTAAACGCTTGTGTAATGAAAAGACCTAGACACGCACATATTGTTAAAAGTCTCGATCAATTGAAAGTTAAAATAAATTATATTACAGATGGTGATATTGCTGGTGGCTTAACAGTCGTGGGAAATAATCCAAAAAATGATATTTACATAAGTACAGGTGGTGGCCCCGAGGGTGTTATCGTTGCCGCAGCTCTTTCATGTTTTGGTGGTCAAATGCAAGGTCGATTAATTTTGAATAAAAATGAAATTGCCAGAGCAAAAAAACTTGGCATTATTGATTTAGATAAAAAATATAACATTGATGAAATTGTAAAAGGTGATGTTATGTTTTGCGCTAGTGGTGTAACATCTGGTGAACTTGCTAAAGGTGTTCAAAATTTTGATGATAGATTTGAAGTAACCACTCTAGCCTTGCACAAAAGTCAACAGACAAACAAAACAGTCACTAACATTTATAAAAAATGAACACAGTTTCAGTAAGTGGTAAAAATTGGATTTCTAAAGAATTCAACTCAGAAGATATTAATTTCTTTAAAACAAATTATTTTTTAGACGAAATTGTTGCTAAACTTTTATCTATAAGAAAAATTAAGAAAGAAGACGTTAAATTTTTTTTAAATCCTTTAATTAAAAATACTTTACCAAATCCATATATTTTAAAAGATATGGACATAGCCATCGAAAGAATGGAAGGGGCAATTTTTAATAAAGAAAAAATAGGTATATTTGGCGACTATGACGTAGACGGTGCAACTTCCACTTCAGTTTTAGGACAGTATTTTGAACTATTAAACATTCCCTTTGAAATATACATACCAGATAGAAAAAGTGAAGGATTCGGTCCTAATGAGACAGGCTTTTCAAAGCTTATAGATTTAGGTGTGAATCTAATTTTTACAGTTGATTGTGGAACACTTTCATACTCTCCAATTGAATTTGCAAAAAAAAGAAAAACTGATGTAATTATACTTGACCACCATCAATCTGAAATTAAATTACCAGCCGCACATGCGATTGTTAATCCTAACAGATTTGACGATAAGTCAGAATTAAATTATCTGTGTGCAGCTGGAGTCTGTTTCATGTTTTTAATAGCTTTAAACAAGAGGCTACGAGACCAAAATTGGTTTTTAAATAATTCAATTAAAGAACCAGATTTAATGAATATATTAGACCTTGTGTCATTAGGAACTGTTTGTGATGTAGTTCCTTTAGTAGGTTTAAACCGAGCAATCGTATATCAGGGTCTTAAAGTTTTAAAAAAAAAAAATAATTTAGGTTTAAAAACATTAATTGAAGTCTGCAATATTGAGCACACATTAACAACACATGATCTAGGTTATGTTTTAGGCCCTCGTATTAATGCGGGTGGTAGAGTTGGAAAGTCAACACATGGGGCAAATTTGTTATTAAATCAGAACTCTAAAAATGCATTCAAATTATCAGTAGACTTAAATAGCTACAATAAAGAAAGACAAATACTAGAAAATGAATTATTAAAAAAAATTTTAAATACTGACTACGAAAATAGTAAAGACCCAGTAATTATTCTTTCTGGTGAAAATTGGCATGAAGGAATTATTGGTATTATAGCCGCCAGAGTAAAGGACAAATATAACAAACCAACTATTATAATCTCTTTTAATGGGGATATTGGAAAAGGTTCAGGTAGGTCTATTTATGGGTTTGATTTAGGCTCTACAATTATTGGTGCAGTACAAAGCGCTTTGCTAGTAAAAGGCGGTGGGCATAAAATGGCCGCAGGATTTACTATCGACATGAAAAACATTGAAAAATTTAAAGAATTTGTTTTCAGAAAATTTAAATCAATAAATATCAATCTTACGGAAAAAAAAAATTATTATTTTGATGCTGAGATTGCTCCATCAGCAATGAATATCGAATTTTATGAAAAAATAAACTTACTAGCACCTTTTGGTTCGGGTAATTCTGAGCCAAGATTTATAATTAAAGATGTTAAGCTTATTAATTCCAAAATTGCTGGAGAAAAACATATAAAATCA
>MDTF01018379.1_pt1 | contig 11204 bp, 12 predicted proteins | sample 811191 | NCBI WGS metagenome assembly MDTF01 (sample SAMN05326649, study PRJNA326480) | marine metagenome | isolation source: seawater | place: Southern Ocean | collected 2011
AAGAGCTGGTGATTTTATTTCAGCTCAAGATCTATTAAATGAAGTTAATAAAGATTCAATAAGATTTATGATGTTAAATAGAAGTAACGATGTAGAACTTGATTTCGATTTTGATAAAGTTTTAGAAAAAAGTAAGGATAACCCAGTTTTTTATGTTCAGTATTCTTTTGCTAGAATTAGTTCTTTGCTTATGATTTTGGATAGAAATTTAGATGATAAAATAATATTGGACATTAATAAATTTAAACTCAATGACAGTGAAGTAAAAATATTAAGAAAAATATTTGAATGGCCAAAAATTGTCGAAGCATCTTCCGTTAGATACGAACCTCATAGAATTCCTTATTATCTTTATGAACTTGCTACCTTATTTCATGCTTATTGGAGCAAAGGTAATGAAGATCAAAATTTTAAATTTATTGAGGATGGTAAAATAAAAAGCACAACAACTTTATCAATTATAACTCTAGTTGCTACAGTGATACAAATAGGGATGAATATTTTAGGAGTTTCATTGCCAAGGAAAATGTAATGTATAAAATAATTCATTTAACTCTTGTTATTGTTATTATTTTATTTTTTTTAAATATTTACAAATATTATTCTTCAAGTCAGAATATAAAAAACATAAATTTAAATAGATTAAATATTAGTGAAATACTTAAAGATAAAACTTCAAATTTAGATATACTAAAAAGTGATACCAATAATGTTATTGAATTTAATTCTACATTTTCTGAAGAATTAAAAGATAGTCAACGAAGAAGTTTTTGGGATTTATTAAAATCAAAATGAAAAAAAAAGCAATAATAATTAGTATCAAATCATATAAATTAAGCTCTAAAGAAGAAAAACTTTTAACAAAAGGAAAACCCTGGGGTTTAATTCTATTTAAAAGAAATATCAAAACATTTGAACAAGTAAAAAAACTTACTAATAAAATAAGAAAATTGTCTAAAAATGCCTTATTTCCAATAATGATTGATGAAGAAGGAATAATGGTTTCGAGATTAAGCAAAATAATTAATCATGATGTTTCTCAAAAATTATTTGGTGATATATATGAATCACATCCAAAGTTTTGTCTGGCTTTATATAAACATTACATCAATAGCCTGTGTAAGTTATTAAGAGATATTGGAATAAATATAAATACTGTTCCTGTTCTTGATGTTTTAATAAAAAATACAAATAAAATAATTGGATCTAGAAGTTTCTCATCCAATCCTAATATTGTAAAATTATTAGGCAATACATGTATTAGACAATATCATTTAAATAAAGTAGCGACAACAATCAAACATATTCCAGGTCATGGCTGCGCATCATCGGATAGTCATTTAAAACTACCAAAAGTAAAATTAGATTATAAAAATTTAAACAAGAAACATTTCGCTCCCTTTAAAGCCAATCATTCAAAATTTGCTATGACTGCGCATATCTTATATGAAAAAATTGACAAAATTAATGTCGCTACTTTTTCTAATAAAATTATTTCAAATATAATAAGGAAAAAAATGGGTTTTAAAGGAATCTTAATTTCTGATGACATTTCTATGAAAGCTTTAAAATTTAATTTAGTTACAAATGCTAAAAAATCTCTATTAGCAGGATGTAATATAGCTCTATATTGTGCTGGTAATTACAAGGAGTCTCTGAAACTGCTTAACGAAGTCCCATATATAGACAAATTTACTGCTAAAAAAACTTCAGAATTTTATAAATTTTTAAGATAAAATCTAAAGATGGAATCAAATAAATTAAATCAAATTTCGATTAGTATTCCTAATTATAGTGGGCCCCTTGAAGTTTTGTTAGATTTAGCGAAAACTCAAAAAGTTGATCTTGCCAATATATCAATAACAAAACTAGCAGATCAATTCTTAGATTTTATCAAAAACAATGATAATTTAAATCTTGAAGTAGCATCTGAGTTTTTATTGATGGCAACTTGGTTAGCTTACTTAAAATCTAAACTTTTATTACCAGATGATGAAGATGACGATTTTAAAGCTTTAGAAGTTGCTGAAAAATTAAAATTACAATTAAAAAAATTAGAATTAATAAGAATCCTCTCAGATCAAATGTTGCAAAAAAATAGACTCGGTGTTCATATTTTCACAAGAGGCATGAAAGGTGGGATTAGATCAATTAATACACCTGTATACGATGCCTCACTTTATGAACTACTTAAGGCTTATTCTAATCTACAAATGCAAAAAAGTTTTCAGACTATAAATATTCCTAAATTGCCAGTTTTTTCAACGGTAGAGGGCATCAAACAAATAAAGAACAATTATTCTAAAATTAAAGACTGGAGACATATTAATGATTTAATACCTGAATTTTATTCAAAAAAAAAAATGAAAAAAACTGGTTTAGCTGGAATCTTTGCCGCGAGCTTGGAACTTACAAAAGAGGGGTCAATTAAAATTTTGCAAAAAAAATTTTTTGACAAAGTAATGATTAAAAAAGTAAATATTTAATGAAAAATAAAAGTAAAAATAAAAATAATATAATTTCTTTTCCAGATAACGTTTCAAAAATTGAACGTCAAGTTGAAGCAGTCTTATTTTCTGCCGCTGAACCCCTTGACATCGAAACAATTGAAAAAAGAATTCAAACTAACTCTAATTTAACAAATGTTTTAGAAAAAATTAAAGATAATTATAAAAAAAGAGGCATTAATCTTATATGTATAAAAAAAAAGTGGTCTTTTAGGACTGCTGAAGATCTCTCAAAACTAATGTCATTACAAAAGTCCACGCAAAAAAAATTATCTAAAGCGACAATTGAAACATTGGCTATTATTGTTTATCACCAACCTGTTACGAGGTCTGAAATTGAAGAGATTCGAGGAGTAGCTTTTGCGTCAAATACCCTAGAAATTTTATTAGAGCTTGATTGGGTAAGACCCGCTGGTAGAAAAGATGTACCCGGTAAACCAATCCAATATTCTACTACGGAAAATTTTTTAAATCACTTTAACGTGCAAAAATTATCTGACCTCCCTACAATTGATGAGCTGGGTTCAGCTGGTTTAATCGATACTACAAGTATTGATAAATCTATATTTGGTACTGGTAAGTTTTTTAAAGAGCAGTCGATTAATGATAAGCAGAATATTTACAAAGAAATTGAAGATGCAATTGAGAAAGCACCTGAAACAGATGAATAAACTTATTTATTTAATCAAAATTATTGTATATAAATAACTTATGGGAAATATTGGTTGGACAGGTATTATAATTATTGCAATTTTAGTTGTTATTCTTTTTGGTAAAGGAAAAATTTCTAGCATTATGGGAGATTTAGCTAAAGGGATAAAAAGTTTTAAGAAGGGCATGTCAGAAGATGTAGCTTCGAAAAATGATGACAACAACAATTCAGATAGTTCAAATTCAGATAATAAATAATCTAAAATGCCTCAAATTGGTTGGTTAGAGATTTTAGCTGTAGTTATAATAGCAATACTTGTATTGGGACCTAAGGAATTTCCTATAGCTTTAAAAAAAATTGGTTCTTACATAGGAAAAATAAAAAATACTCTTAGCAGTTTTCAAAGAGAAGTTTCTTCAGTTACTAGCGATCTTGATGCAGACGAAGATGCAAACAAGAAAGAAGACACTAAAACAAAAGATAAAACCAATGGTTAATTCTTTCGCAAGTCATTTTATCGAGTTGCGCTCAAGATTAATCAAATCAATAATCTTTATTTTAGTAATTTTTATCTTTTCCTATACATTTGCAGATCATATTTATAATTTTTTAGTAGAGCCTTATGCAAATGCAGTGAAAAATGATGAAATTTCTAGAAGGTTAATTTTTACCGCTTTACATGAAACTTTTATAACATATTTAAAAGTTGCTTTTTTTACAGCAGTTTTTCTTGGTAGTCCTATTCTTTTAATTCAAATTTATAAATTTATAGCCCCCGGTTTATATAAAAATGAAAAAAAAGCTATTTTGCCATATTTAATATTCACTCCAATTCTTTTTTTACTAGGCGGAGTATTAGTTTATTATCTAGTAATGCCTCTAGCAATTAATTTTTTTTTATCATTTGAAACATCTGGATCAAGCACCACACTACCAATTCAATTAGAAGCTAAAGTAAACGAATATCTTTCGTTAATAATGAGGTTAATCTTTGCCTTTGGAATAAGTTTTCAACTTCCAATATTACTAAATTTATTAGCGAGAACTGGTATGGTTAATTCAGATTATCTTAAAAAAACAAGAAGATATGTTGTTGTGATTATTTTTGGTGTTGCTGCAATTTTAACACCACCAGACCCCATTACGCAAATTGGTCTAGCTATACCTTTGTTATTACTTTATGAATTGTCAATTATTACAGTGAGATTTACTGAGAAAAAAAATATCAAAAAAAAAGTAGAAGATGCATAATTTAAAAGATTTAAGAAAAAATTTAGAAGTATATAAAAAAAAATTTAAAGATAGAAATTTAGTTTTTAATACTGATGAATTTATTAAAATAGATCAAGCTAATAGAGAGTTAATTAATAAAAAAGAACTACTAGAGCAAGAAAAAAAAGTTTTATCCAAATCAAAAGATCCTTCAAATTTTAAAAAATCAAAAAATATATCAATAAAAATTGATGAAATAATATTAGCTCAAATAAAAAGCCAAAAAGAAATTGATTCTATACTATCAAATCTTCCCAACATAGCTAATGAACAAATTCCAATTGGCACAGACAATAAATCTAATAAATTAATAAAAAAAGTTGGATTTATAAAAAAGTTTAGTTTTCAAATTAAATCCCACATAGATTTGGGACTAAAAGATAAGAATATTGATTTTGAAACATCTATTAAATTATCCGGAGCAAGATTTGTTGTCCTCAGGGGTAAATTTGCTATGCTCGAAAGAGCTTTAATTAACTTTATGCTTGATACACATATAAATGAATTTAATTATACTGAAATATCACCACCTCTTATTGTTAATGAAGACACTATGTTTGGTACAGGACAGCTTCCAAAATTTGAGGACGATCAATTTGAGATTAAATTTGATAATTCTGAAGATAGAAAATTTTTAATACCAACTGCTGAAGTTGTTCTTACTAATTTAGTTAGAAAATCTATTTCTAGTGCAAATGAACTTCCTAAAAGATATGTTGCTGCTACACCATGTTTTAGAAAAGAAGCTGGAAGCTATGGAAAAGACACAAAGGGCATGATTAGACAGCACCAATTCTATAAAGTTGAACTTGTTAGCATTGTCGAACCCATTAATTGTATGAACGAACTTGATCGTATGTTAAATTGTGCTGAAGAAATTTTAAAAAAACTAGAAATACCATATCAAGTAATACTTTTATCAACTGGAGATATGGGTTTTAGCGCTGAAAAAACCTTTGATATTGAGGCATGGATACCATCAGAAGATAAATACAGAGAAATTTCGAGTTGTTCATCTTGTGGTACTTTTCAAGCAAGAAGAATGGGTGCTAAATATAAATCTTCTAATATAAATCAATATGTTGGTACACTTAATGGCTCAGGTTTAGCCGTAGGAAGATTAATGATAGCTTTATTGGAAAATAATCAGAATGAAGATGGCTCAATTACTATTCCACCTATTTTAAAAAAATACATGAATAATTTGGATAAAATTTGATTATTACGCTTGTTTAACTAACTCTTTTATTATAATTATCATCTGATGAGCGGCCAAGGAATTACACAATTTATACCTTTAATATTAATTTTTGTAATTTTTTACTTTTTTTTAATTCGACCTCAACAAAAAAGAGTAAAAGATCACAGAAATATGGTTGAGTCTTTAAAAAGAGGAGACGAGGTAATTACATCTGGCGGAATAATCGGTACGGTTGATAGAGTGATGGAAGACGATAGAATAGAAGTTATTATCGGTGATAATGTTAAAGTTCAAATTATAAGATCAACAATCACAAGTCAGCTTAAAAAAGAAGAAGTAAAAAAATAATTCTTTTACGTGTTAAATTTTTCTAAAATAAACATCTTCACTATATATTTTCTATTTTTATTTATAGCTTTTTTTTCTTTATTAAATTTCCAAAACACAAATACTCGCATTATAGACAAAAAAGTTAACTTAGGTTTAGATTTACAAGGAGGTTCATATCTTCTTTTGGAAATTAATTCAGATCCTTTAATAAAGGAAAAAATACAATCCAAAGTAATTCCACTAAAAAAATTACTAAAAGATAATAGTTTAAATTATTCAAATTTTTCTATAGAAGAAAAAAAAATAAGTTTTAATTTAAGTGATCCGGAAAAATTTAAGTTGTTATTTTTTTCCAGAAAAAATAATTTTTTAAATCCTTATATTGATAATTATAATTCATTTGAATTAGATTTAGAAATTCAAAATAATAAATTGATTATTTTATTTTCAAAATTTGGTTTACTAACAATAAACAACTCTGCTTTAAAACAATCTATAGAAATTATTAGACGTAGAATTGATGACGTGGGCACAAAAGAGCCTTCAATATTACAACGAGGGGAAAAAAGAATCTTAGTTGAATTGCCAGGTCTTAAAGATCCAGAAAGAATAAAAAATCTCTTAGGAAAAACAGCTAAATTAAATTTTAGATTAGTAACCGAAAACGAAGAATTTGGTATTGATAAATTGATTTCAGAAAACGGCGAGCAATTAAATGTAAGCAAAAGAATTGTAATGAGTGGTGAAAACTTAATTGATGCTCAACCAAATTTAAATAGCCAGTCAAACAAACCGGCAGTATCTTTTACTTTGGATAGATTGGGTGCACAAAAATTTGGTCGAACGACTACAGATAGTGTAGGAAAAAGATTAGCAATTGTTTTAGATGGTAAAATTATTAGCGCTCCTTCAATAAACGAACCTATTATTGGTGGAAGTGGAATAATTTCAGGAAATTTTTCATTTCAAGAGGTTACTGACTTAGCTTTGCTATTAAGATCTGGCGCACTACCAACGCCCTTGAACGTTGTAGAGGAAAGGACCGTAGGGCCTGATCTAGGGGAAGATTCCATTAAATCTGGCATTACATCTTTGATAATTGGTTTTGTTTTGATCATTCTTTTTATGCTTTATAAATATAAAATTTTCGGCATAGTGGCTAACTTAGCGTTAATCGCAAATTTAATTATGCTTATTGGTATTTTAACAATTTTAGAAGCTACGCTAACATTGCCTGGTATAGCAGGAATAATATTAACTGTAGGAATGGCTGTGGACGCCAATGTATTGATATTTGAGAGGATTAAAGAAGAACTAAAAACTGAAAAATCTATAATACATGCTTTTGATATTGGATATTCAAAAGCTAAAATGACCGTGTTAGACGCCAATATAACCACTTTAATTGCCGCCGTAATATTGTTTGCTTTTGGTTCGGGTCCCGTGAAAGGTTTTGCAATTACACTTGGAATTGGAATTGTAACTACTTTATTCTCAGCGTATTTTCTGGCTAGACATATGACCTCAGTTATAGTGTTAAATAAAAAAGATGGTCAGGTAAATCTATAGTGAATAAAAATATTAATTTTTCATCAAATTTTAAAAAAGCTAATGTTTTATCATTTTCATTATTCATAATTAGTATTTTATTTATTTTCTTTAAAGGGCTTAATTATGGAATTGATTTTAAGGGCGGCACTTTGATAGAATTAAGAGTAACAAATAATCAAAATGTTAATATTTCAGAAATAAGGTCATCCTTAAACTCTTTAAATTTAGGCGATATAAATGTTAAGGAATTCGGAAAAAAAGGAGATTTTTTAATTAAAATAGAGCAAAAAACAGAAAATAATAACAAATTAATTCCTCAAATTAAAAAAACGTTAATTGAAAATTTAAGCGCTGAAATAAATTTTAGAAGAGTTGAAAATGTTGGTCCAAAAGTTAGCTCTGAACTTTTGCAATCAGGAATAATCGCAATAACATTATCTTTGGCTGCAATGCTTTTTTATATATGGATAAGATTCGAATGGCAATTTAGCGTAGGATCTATAATTGCTATATTCCATGATGTAATTTTAACTGTTGGTATATTTTCAATTTTATCATTAGAGATTAATCTTTCTATTATTGCTGCTGTGCTAACAATTGTTGGATACTCCATGAATGATACTGTAGTAATATACGATCGGATCAGAGAAAATTTAGATAAATATACAAGACTTGACATCAGTGAAATAGCAAATTTGTCTATCAATGAGACTTTATCTAGAACAATTATTACTTCTGTCACTACATTATTGGCTTTGGGATCAATTTTTATTTTGGGTGGTGAGATTTTAAAAGGTTTTTCTTTTGCTATGATACTTGGTGTTATTATTGGAACTTATTCTTCGATATTTGTGGCGTCTCCAGTATTAAAATTTTTCAAAGTAAGTTACAAAACATTAGAAAAAGAAGAAGAAAAAATTTTACCTTAATTAATAAAGATTTTGCGCGGCAACCATTGTCAACAACATGGGGAAAGATAGCGGGGTGTTAGCTCTTGAGAATAACATTGCAGTTTTTGCTGATTTAGCTTTGTCTTCAGGAGAACATTCAACCATACCCAAGGCTTTTTTCTGATTTGGCCAAATAATAAACCAAACATTATAAGCCATGATTATTCCAAGCCACATACCTATTCCTATTGAAGTGCTTTTTGGATCACCACTTCCTATTCCTAAAGTCATTGCTTGGTGAATGTAGCCATTCAAGTAACCTACGATTAATCCTGTTATTATTGTTACCAAAGCCGCCCATCTAAACCAAAACAAGGCTTTTGGAGCTATTACTTTTGCAATTGCAGGTTTTTGTTCATCAGGAATATTTGGCATAGATGGTATTTGCACGAAATTAAAATACCATAATAAACCAATCCACATAACGCCCGATAAAACGTGTAGGTATCTAAATAACCAGCTATAAAAAGATCTATCAAATGAAAAACCATCACTACCAAAGTGTAATCCTAAAAATAGAATAATTACTAAAGCTAAAGATGCGTGAATAGTTTTTGAGAGTGATTGTAATAGACTAGACATGATTCTTTTATAACATATTTTTTGGAATTTAAGCAGTTTTTTTCATAGAAGCGTCGTTTAAAAGCTGTTTTACAAAACTTCCTGTATAACTTTTTGAAACTTGTGACACTTTCTCAGGAGTGCCTTCAGCGATTATTTCACCACCATTTATTCCCCCTTCAGGACCCATGTCTATAATATGATCAGCTGTTTTAATAACATCTAAGTTGTGTTCAATTACAACAACTGTATTTCCTGTGCTAACAAAGGCTTGAAGAATTTCTAGTAATTTTTTTATATCGTGAGAATGAAGTCCAGTAGTCGGTTCATCCAAAATATAAAGAGTTCTACCTGTAGGTCTTTTTGACAACTCTTTAGCTAATTTTATTCTTTGAGCCTCACCTCCAGATAATGTTGTCGCTTGTTGACCTATTTTCATGTATCCCAAACCAACGTGTTTGAGTGTAATTAACTTTGACCTAATTGTTTGAATATTTTCAAAAAACTCACAACCTTCATCAACGGTCATATCAAGTACGTCTGCAATATTTTTATTTTTAAATCTAATTTCTAATGTCTCTCTGTTATATCTAGCTCCTTTACATGTGTCACATGGAATAAATACATCTGGAAGAAAGTGCATTTCGTAAGTAATCACTCCATCTCCTTCACATGTTTCGCATCTTCCTCCTTTTACATTAAAAGAATATCTACCAACTTTATATCCTCTAGCTTTTGACTCAGGTAAAGCCGCAAACCATTCTCTCATAGGTCCAAAAGCTCCAGTATAAGTGGCTGGATTAGATCTAGGTGTTCTACCAATTGGCGATTGATCTATGTCTATAATTTTATCAATTAATTCAGTTCCCTTAAATCCTGTAAAATGCTTTGGGACTCTTCGACTTTTATTTTTGTTAAGCATTAAGTTAAATGCATTATAAAGCGTATGTAATATTAGAGTAGATTTACCACTACCTGAAACACCCGTCACACAAGTAAAAGTTCCCACGGGTATTTTTAGATGAACCTTCTTTAAATTATTTCCAGTAGCACCACTAATTTCTATAAATCTTCCATTTTTAGCAGATCTTCTTTTTCTTGGGACAGGTATAAATTTTCTACCAGATAAATAATCACCGGTAATGCTTTTTTCGTTTTTTACAATATCTTTTACGGTTCCTTCAGCTATAATCTGCCCGCCATGAAGTCCAGCTTCAGGCCCTATATCTATAATATGATCTGAATTTTCCATAGTCTCAATATCGTGTTCTACAACTATTACTGTATTACCTAAGTCTCTTAATTTTTTTAAAGCAGTAATTAATTTTTTATTATCTCTTTGGTGCAAGCCTATTGAAGGCTCATCCAAAACATAAAGCACACCAGTCAACCCAGATCCAATTTGTGATGCCAAACGAATTCTTTGCGCCTCTCCACCAGAAAGTGTTCCCGATTCACGAGATAATGTTAAATAATTTAAACCAACATTTAATAAAAAATTTAATCTTTCATTTATTTCTTTTAAAATATGTTGTGCAATTTTATTTTCTCTTTCTGTTAAAACATTCACTAAATTACTGAACCACTGCTGCGCATCATCAATAGATTTTTTTGTTATTTCACTTATATTTAATGAGTTAATTTTTATACAGAGAGCTTCGTCTTTTAACCTCATGCCTTTACATTTTTCACAATTTGACTCACTTTGATATTGAGCAATTTCTTCTCTTTTCCACTCACTATCAGTTTCTAAATATCGTCTTTCCAAGTTATTTATTACACCCTCAAAAGTCTTTTTGGTATTATATGCTTCGTATCCATCATCGTAAGAAAATTTTATTTCATCATCATCTGACCCAAACAATATTACATCTTGTATTTTTTTTGATATTTTTCTCCATGGATCAGAAAGTGAAAATTTATAATGTTTCGCAATTGAAGCCAATGTCTGCGCGTAATACATTGAGGTAGATTTTGCCCATGGCTCGATAGCCCCATCCTGCAAACTTTTTTTAGCATCAGGAACAACTAAATTTGGGTCAACATTTAAATTATGTCCTATACCCTCACATTCTTCACATGCTCCATACGGTGAATTGAAAGAAAATAATCTAGGTTCAATTTCTTCTATTGTAAAACCACTTTCTGGACATGAAAATTTAGATGAGAAAGTCACAGAC
>MDTF01014547.1_pt1 | contig 11202 bp, 13 predicted proteins | sample 811191 | NCBI WGS metagenome assembly MDTF01 (sample SAMN05326649, study PRJNA326480) | marine metagenome | isolation source: seawater | place: Southern Ocean | collected 2011
CTCGTGGTGAAATTGGTAGACACAACGGACTTAAAATCCGTGCCTTTTTGGAGTGCCAGTTCGAGTCTGGCCGAGGGCACCAGTAAATGAAATTATTAGCAAAAAAAATTAGAAATTTTTTGAGAGTAATTAAAAAACCTCTTATTAGAAAAGAGGATTTTTGGATAAAAAATATTCCTGAAATAGATGAGGAAAACAAAGCCCTTATTGAATCCATTGGAGAACACTCACTTACGCCACTAATTAGAAGATGGACATTAATTAAATCGTTACACTACATTAATAAAAAAAATTTAATTGGAGATATTGTAGAGTGTGGCATTTGGAGAGGAGGAAATTTATTTTTGGCAAAAAAAATTCAGGACAAATACCCCAAGGAGCTTAAGAGAAAATTTTATGGCTTTGATACGTTTGAAGGAATGCCAAAACCATCTTTCCACGATGGTTTAAAAATTAATGAAGTATATCAAAGTTTTAAGAATAGAAATGAACCGTGGACAAAAGCCTCGTTAGATGATGTTAAAAATTCTTCTGAATTTTTTTTTAGCAACACAGTTGATTTTAACTTCATAAAAGGAATGGTCGAAGATACGTTAAGAGATAAAAAAAATTTACCTAATAAGATATCGTTACTTAGACTAGATACTGATTTATATGAAAGTACAAAAATTGAATTAAATATTCTTTATCCACTTCTAGTCGAGAAGGGTGTTTTAATTATTGATGATTATGGTGATTTTCAAGGTTGTAGAAAAGCAGTGGATGAATATTTTTCAGATAAAAATGTATTAATGATTAGTGTTGATAAGTCTTGTAGAATAATTGTGAAAAACTGATTATATGAAAATAAGATTTAATTTAATTTATAATACAAATAATAAGTTTTTGAATAAGATAATAAATGAACCACATAGTTTTGTTAAATTGATAGACTTAAAGGTTTTAAAATATTTACTTTTTTTGGGGCGCCTACCTGCATCTGGCTGTACATACTAATAAATGAAAGATAAAGCATATTTAATTTTTGATAAAACTAAAAGTTCATTAAAGATTAAATCATTTTTAACTAAAAAGATTAATATTACGTCTTTCAAAAAATGTAACTTAATTATTGTATTAGGTGGAGATGGTTTCATGCTTCAAACTCTAAAAAAATTTTATAAATTTAACAAACCCTTTTATGGAATTAACTCTGGAAACTATGGCTTTTTAATGAATAAATTCTCTAATAAAAATTTTTTAAAAAATCTTAAATCATCGAACAATATTAAAATTCATCCTTTAGAAATGATTGTAAAAAATAAAAATAATATAATCAAAAAATCTATTGGCATTAATGAAATTTCAATTTTAAGACAAAGTAAACAAGCTGCATCAATTTCTATATCAATTAATAAAAATAATATTATTAAAAAATTAATATCTGATGGTGTTTTGGTTTCCACACCTGCTGGGAGTACAGCTTATAACTTATCAGTACATGGTCCAATTTTAAATTTAAATTCAAATAAACTTGCTGTTACACCAATTAGCCCATTTCGACCAAGAAGATGGCGTGGCATCATTATCAGAGATAAATCCACAGTTATTATTAAAAATTTAGATCCAAATAAAAGACCTATTAATGCTGTAGCTGATAATTTTGAAGTTAGAAATGCAAAAAAAATTATTATTAAGATTAATAAAAAGATTAGTTTTAATTTGCTATATGATAAAAATAACAGTCTTCACAAAAAAATTAAGATCGAACAAGCAAGAAAAGAAACTACACATAAATAGAGATTTTTACAGTCTAGAAGTATCAATATTTGAATGCTATAGTTTTTTATGAAAAAAACTCTGATTATTATAATCTTAGCTTTAATTTTTTCTAATGAAGTAAATGCCAGTTGTGACGATACACCAACTGATGGTGTAGATTATTCTAATTGTCAATTTTCAGAGGGACAAGATTTAAATGGAGCCTATATTCCAAATTCAAATCTATCCTTTATTAGCTTTATTAAGGTCATATTTGATAAGGGTGTTATGATGAATTCAATTCTAGCTAACGGTAATTTTGTCGAAGCATCTTTTGTTAGAACAAATTTATATGAATCAAACCTTGAAGGTGGACTTTTCGAGAAAGCAAATTTTTCTAGTGCAAATTTAACTAGAGTAAATTTTAAAGGAGCATCCCTAATTGAAGCTAACTTTAATAACAGCAATCTCTTTGAAGCAGATTTTACTGGTGCTAATATTTTAAATTCAAATTTTGAAGGTGCAAATTTAAATAATGCCATATGGATAGATGGTAAAAAATGTGGCCTTGGTTCAATTGGCAAATGTGTTAAGTAGATGGTGCCCCCGCACAGAGTCGAACCGTGGACTTATTGATTACAAATCAACAAGCTAACAAATTATCCTTTTATTAACTATTGATACTTCTAGACTTTTAAAATTACCTATTTAATTGTTGTAATGAAAAATTTATTTGAAACAAACCTTGAGGGTGGACTTTTCGAGAAAGCAAATTTCACTAGCGCAAACTTAACTAGAGTAAATTTTAAAGGAGCATCCCTAATTGAAACTAATTTTAATAATAGCAATCTTTTTGAAGCAGATTTTACTGGTACTAATATTTTAAATTCAAATTTTAAGGTGCAAATTTAAATAATACCATATGGATAGATGGTAAAAAATGTAGTCTTGGCTCAATCAGTAAATGTATTAAGAAAAAAAAACATCATTACTTTATTTTTTCAAAAATCTTTCTGTTGATTTAAATTCATCAATATTATCAATATCAGAATTAAATTCACTATTTACAAAACATCCTACAGATTTTCCATGAATATAACCTTTAAAAATATTCTCAGTTTTAATTATATCTCCATATCCATTAGGAATAAATGTTTTTGTAAAAAGTTGTCTTGCTTTATTAATTGGATCTAAATGGAATGATTTAAAAAATAAACTATATAATTTTTTTCTCTTTATTATAAGTGTCCTATAACCAGTATTTTCTAATTCAGTAACACTCCTTAAAGAAGAAAATTTTTTTTTGTTTTTTAAAAAATAATGGTAAATTTTTTTTAAAGTACTTACTTCTCTTAATGGCGTTGTTGGTCTCAAATGTAGGAAAAATTCTGGAATTTTTTCTTTATTTTTTATTTTATGAACAACATATTCTTTAAAAACCTCATAATCAGTTGAAAAATCTTTTGAAGTTTTTGAACTTCTAAAATGAGACTCTATATTTGCATATTTATTTGCTATTTTATGATATTTTTTAGAATCACTTGAAAATATAATTTTTTTTATGAATTTTAATTTTTTTGCGGTATTTAGAGGGTAATAGATTAAAGGTAAGCCGTTTAATTTTTTTATATTTTTGTCTTTAATTTTTTTTGACCCTGCCCTAGCTGGAATAAAAACCCAAGTTTGATTTTTAATTATATGGTTTTTTGGTAGTTTCATTTAATCATCTATTTATTTTTGTGTTTATGTAAAATTATTTCATTTGTTGATATAGAACAATCAAAATTTTTTCTTGGAAATTTAGTTTTTAATTTACAGTTTTTTATAAAATAGTTAACACTTTTATATAGTGATAACTCGTAATCTTTTATTGATGATATTTTATTGCTTAAAATTTTAGGTGGTTTAATAAAAAAACCTCTTTTATTAAATGTTTTAGTTGGACCATTAATAGTTATTTCATTATTGTTTTTTTCAACAAAACCATTTTCAAACATTAAAATTGCATTATCATGAAGTGATGAGTTATATGTTGAGAAAATATTCACAATAGCTTTGTTTGTTAATTCAATTTGTATATTTGATGTATCATAAGAATTCCCAATTTTTGAAAAATTTTCTAAACTATTAGTCTTTATCTTTTTAATTTTATACAAATAGTTTACCAGATCGATGTCGTGTATTGAAACAATTTCAAAAACTCCTTTTTTTGCTAGTTTTATTTTTGATCTCCAGCTTCCTATATATTTTTTTGTTTGAGCTAGTCCATGAGATAATATGAAATTAGCATAGATCAATTTTCCAAATTTGTATTTTTTAATATTTCCCAGTATTAATGAAAGATGAGAAAATCTCTTATTAAAATTAAAATATATATTGTATTTATTAAGTTTTTTTAATTTTCTTAATTCTTTTAAGTTGCTAACAGGTGGTTTTTCACAAAATAGGTACCTATTTTTTTTTAATAAATTCAGATAATAAAAATGAGTATTATTTGGTGATATAATAAAAATTATTTTAAATTTTTTTAGTTTATTAAACTCTAAAGTATTCTTTGCAGGATTTTTTAATTTTTTATATATAAAAAATTTAATTTTTATTTTTTTTAAAATTTTTTGTATTCTTTTAGAATGATGACCATTTCCAATAATACCAACTTCCATTATTTAAATGTTACGCCACATCTATCGCATGGCACAGTTTTATTTCTTAAATTATTTATATGCTGTTCTCTTAGCTCTTCAATTTTATTACTTTTCCATACACTTGATATTGTTTCTTTGCTAACATCTCCAAATGATAAGTAACTTTTATAATCTGCGTCACAAGGGTTAACTTTACCATCATACCATACATACATTCTATCCCATAAACGTTCACATGGATCAGTTATTTTAGTATTTTTTTTATTCTCGTATGTGTTCCATCTTTCCATGGGGAAGGTTGCAGTTACATGGTCTGATCTTGTTATCCAAAAGTCTTTAAATTTTTTTCTATCTAAATTTTTATCACTATCCACTCCAGAGATTCTAATCTCGGTAATTGAGTCTGGATAATGTTTTTTTCTAATCTCAAAAAATTGATCTACATTTGCTAAAATTGTTTCAAATTTTGCATTAAGTCGAAGTCTTTCATAATCTTTTTTTTCATAATGGTCAGCTGATATTACAACCTGATTCACTTTAGATTTAAGAATAGTATGACAAAGTTTTTCTGTTAAAAAAGAAGCATTAGTATTAAGCTTTATTTCAAAAATATTCTCTTGTTTAGATAGATATTCTATCATTAAATCTAGTTTTTTATTCATCGTAGGCTCACCTCTACTAGCCAATGTTATTGCACCTGTTCCAAGCTGATTAGCTTCATCAACCACTTTTTTAAAAAGATCGAATTTCATGACACCCATATTACCTTTTACTGTAAAAGTTTTATCTGATTGAAAACAAAAAGGGCATCTTAAATTACATGCACTTACAGGCTCAATTAAAATATATGGTGGATAATCTAGTAGTATTTTTTTTTCACCTGTTTGACGAAACTTATGTCTAAATATCAAATATTTAATTACCTTACGCGGATTATTCAATATATGATTGCAGTATATTTGTTCATGCTTGTTAAGTTCGAATATAATTTTTTTATATTTTTTTAAATAATTAATAAATTCTTTAGCAAGCACATCATCAATGATTTCTTTTATAAAGATTTCATCAAAAATTACTTTTAAAATTTTTTCTGTAATTTCATTTTGATTTAGGTCTTCTCCAATAGAGATTTGTTCTTTTTCACTTCGTCCTAATTTTTTTTTGTTTTCAATCATAATATTTTTAAAATATTAAAAACTTAAATAAATTTTTCTACAATTTTATTAGTTGGATAAATTAGATTTACACAATCGCTACATGTTTTGTCTAAATAAAACTTTCCTTCTTTATGCATTTGTCTAATATTATTCATCTTTTCTGAATGCCATGCATCATAGATTTTTGTTTTGTGAATTGATCCTAATATTAAGTTCTTATTAAAACTTACACAGCAAGGTCCAATTTTATCATTTTTAATTACTACTCTTTGAAATGGCTGGACGCATTTGAATTCTTCTATTGATGGTTCGTTCATTTGTTCAGTTGAGTAATATTTTTTATATTTATCAGGTGCCTTACCATTTGAATTTGGTATTGGTGGAACAAACCTTTGAATGGCAACTATATCAACTTTATTTTTCCAAAAATTAACAAAATCCTCTACCTCATGTTCATTGTGACTCATAACACAAAAATTCACACCTACAATTGGAAGTTTATAGTTTCTCTTTTCTTTTAACTCTAGAAAGTATTCAATATTTTTAATTACTTTGTTCAAAGGTATGCTGCCAACCCTTACTTTTGAATATGTTTCTGGTGTAAAAGCATCTAAACTAAATCTTAATCTAGTTAATCCTGAATCTAAAAGCTGTTCTGCTCTTTTTCTTGTTAAAGCTGAACCATTATTGTTTAACATAATATCAATAAATCCTTTCTTATGTGCGTAATAAAAATATTCATGTAAATTCTTTGTTAAAAAGGGTTCATTATTTCCCTGAGGTTCGACAGAAGGGCAATTGTACTCTGACCCTTCATCAATAATTCTTTTAAAATCTTTAAAACTTAAGTAGTCGCCATCGTAATATTCTTCAACTTCTTTTGGTGATCCAATTATACAATGTGGACATTTATAATTACATTCTTGATTCATATCTAAATGTAAAAATAAAGGAAACTCCGTTACTAACTCCATTCTATTAGCTTTATCCCAGTCTTCTCTATATTTTGTAAATTTTGGACCTATTATTTTTGCTAATTTAATATTTATATCCTCCTCATTTGATAAAAGAGTTACTTTTCCATCGGTAGTATAGGATTTATCAAGTTCTATTTTAGGAGATTCACTCATAATAAATATTTTTATCTTATTTGTTCTTTAAAGTCAGCAACAAACTAAATTGATATATTAAAAGGATAGCTTATTAAAGCTTTTATATTATTGTTAAGAAAATGCTCATCTTAAGTATGAATATAGCGCATAAAAAAGTATATAAGATTTAGAAGTTAATTATTTTGAATTTTCTTTTAAATCTAGACAAAAGTTAAGAGTTTTGATTCCATTTATTATATTTAAATCCTTATTAATCTTTTTATTTTTTTTAATATGATTTAAGAAAAAACTAACTTCATTTAAAAAAAGATCATTGCGATTAAATAAAAATTTTTTTTTAATTACTTTATTTTGAGTAAAAATTACTACAATATTTTTATTAAAATCAACTTCAATTTTTGATTTTTCAAATATTAAAATTAATGATTTTTTTTTTGGTCTTTCATAAAAATTCAGATTTATGCATGCGGTAAGTTTCTGTGATTTATTTTTTAATTGAAAAATTGAGCTAACCGTATCATCAGTGTCTATGTCTAATGTTGAATTTTTTGAAATTATTGAATGTGATTTTATAATTTTGTAATCTTCAAATAAATTAATAAAATAGTCTATTTCGTGGATTTGACTCAATAAAACCCCACCACCAAGCAATTTTTTTGCCGTATAGCTGTTTCTATAATTTTCATAAGGATGAAAATCTTTAATATTTTCTCCATTATGAATATTGGCAAAATTTAATTTTCCATAGGAATTTTTTTTTAATAGATTTTTTAAATATAAAATTATAGGACTAAACCTCATTTGAAACCCCATCATATGAATGGATTTAGTTGTTTTTAATACCTGCTTAAGAATTTTTAATCTTTTTAAGCTTGAGCCTAATGGTTTTTCAACAAAAGTATTTATGTTTTTCTTTAATAAAATTATAGCTTCATCAATATGAAAAGCTGAAGGGGAGCAGATAAATGCCGCATCTAATTTTAATTTATTTAAATTATGTAAATTAGAAATTGTTTCAATCTTGTATCTTTTTATTAAATCTATATTAGTTGGCTCATTTTTACTATTTAAAGAAGGTGTGGTATATTTTCTTCTATATAAATAAAATTTTGTTTTAGGGTAAAGTTTATATATATTTTTTAAATGTCTTTGACCAATTGATCCAAGACCTATAATTAATATTTTCATTTTATCTTATTTGCTCAATTTTTTAAATAATAATAGTTTATATATTAATTTTTTTCTAATCATGTTTTTAAATTAATAATGTATATATAGATTATATGAAAATAAGAAATATTGAAATGATTCCTGTGACAGGAAATAGTAAGGAAATTAAATTTATCAATAGATTTTTTTTCAAGTTAATTGCAAATTTTTTAAAGAAACTAGACTTTATTGATGCGGTTATTGTATCAAGAGATACTCAGATAATATTAAATAAGGTGTAAATGAGTAGATATAAGTTATTTGAAAAAAATCTACATAAACTAAAATTCTTAGAAAAAAAATATCCTATAGATTCATTAAATTTTAATGGAATAAACATCTTTCCTTTGGTTAGATTAATCTTACACAGTAACGTAACAAGAAATAACTACATAAAAAGAAAAGAATTTTACTACAATAAAATTAAATCTAAATTTATAACATTATTTAAACTACCAAAATTTTACATAGAAAAGTTAAAGTTTAACCTTAGCTTAAAACAATTAATGAGTAAAAAAATTGAACTACTTTTTTTTTCAGACCATCTATTTTATTATGACAATATTAAAGGTAAAAAAATAAATTTATTTATAGACCCCTATTATGAAGCTTTAAAAAAAAAATATAAAATGTTAAAGGTTGAGATTGTTTCTAACAATTTTAAGAAATCATTTAAAAAAAGAAATGAACCCTTTTATCTAAAATTATTTTATTTAGATATTTTTGAATATTTAAAAAGATCATTTAACAACATCATTGGCACAAGAAAATATTATAAGATTAATACTCTCAATAAAAAATTTTTAAACACAGCGCTAGGAGCAGCTGAAATTAATAAAATGACGGAAAAATTAGATCAAATTATTTTTGATTCAGAAAAAATTAAAATTTTTCTGAAAAAAATTAATCCTAAGGCAGTTTTTTTAACATGCTATTATTCATACAGTAATTTAGCAGTTATTCTTGCATGTAAAAATCTAAAAATACCTACTATTGATATTCAACATGGTGGACATGAATTATATCACTTAATGTATTCAAATTGGAAAAATGTTCCTAATAATGGTTTTGCTTTGTTGCCAGATTATTTTTGGATTTGGGGTAAAAATCAAAAAAATGAAGGAATTTTTAATAATGATAATTCTAAACATAAATATATTGTTGGTGGCAAGACACAAGTAGACTTTTGGAAAAAAAATAAAAATATTATTGATGAAAAAATGTCTGGTGCCCAAAAAAAAATTTTTATTAAAAAAATTAAAAAATATAAAAAAATAATTCTTTTTTCTGCAACATATACACAAATTCCTAATATAATTTTTCTTTTAATAAAAAAAAGTCCTAAAAATTGGCTTTGGTTAATAAGAGCTCATCCAAGACATTCAAATATAAATGAAATAAATGATCAATTTTCAAATAAAAAAATTTTGAATGTTGAGATTTATTTTCCAACAAAAGCAAATTTAAATTTTCTTTTAAATAACATAACTCATTTAATAGTCGAATTTTCGTCTGTTATATATGATGCTTTATATTTTAATGTTCCTTCGATAGTTTTACATAAAAAACCTCATCATTTTAAAAAAAATATAGAAAATAAGAATTTGAAGTTTTCTTTAAATCAGGTTGAGATTTTGAAGTTTATAAAGAAAAAGACAACTACAATTAATCGTGATAAAATTGTTACTGACCCTAAGTATGCCCGTTATGCTGTTAAAAAAATAATACAAAAATAAATTAATTTTTTTAATTTAGAATACTTTATTATTATGAAATTGGTTCTTGTTTCTTTATCATATTTTCTCAATTATCTTTATTATTAATCTTTATATAAATTTAGTTATATTTCATCTTATTTTATCTTTAATGCTTTTGTTAAATATTTTTTATCTAAGTTGCAATCGTTATAGCCTTTCTTGATAATATTTAGATAACGTGTAGTTGGGTACATAAATTCAGATTTTATAACCATGTTATATGTCATTACCTGTTTGCCATAATATACAAAATAATATTTCTTATAGAGGATTGGATAATCCTCATAAAGATCTAGTTTTTTTTCATCACTTCTAGATATTTCAAATAAGGCACCTGGAACTAGCGAATTTTTTTTAAATTCTATATCGGCAGCTCTATATTTACTTCTAAATGTTAATCTAAAATTTTGTAAATTAATCTTTTTTAAAAAAGTACTATCTTTACATCTTCTTTTGATTTGAAAGTGATTGAGGTTGCTACCATAAGCAAAATAAAGCATTTGTTATCTATTTACAACTTCAATTTTTTTTTCATTAACGAACTTTAAAATTTCAGAACTGCATATACTGATTTTAGATTTATCTTCAGAGCGCATAACAATTGAAACACCCAATTTTCCTGCTTGAAAAAAAGGATAACTTCCAATCTCGACATCTTTATTATTATCTTGAACTTTAGTTAGGGATTCTGCAATTTCACTTTCTACAGTTCGTAAACTAATTGTATGACTTAAAATAGGATTTCCACCTACAATTCTATTTTTTAAACCACCTAACATTGATTTTAAGATTGATGGTACTCCTGGTAAACAAAAAACATTTTCAACATTGAAACCAGGTGCTCCGCTAGTAGGATTTAAAATTAGTTTTGCATTTCTGGGCATCCAAACCATTTTTTGTCTGCCTTCATTAAACTCTCCTAGCTTGTAATAACTCTCTAAAATTTTAAATGCATCTTTATGAATTTCATAATTGAGGTTAAAAGTTTTTGAAATAGATTCTGCTGTAATATCATCATGAGTTGGCCCAATTCCACCAGTTGTAAAGACATAATCATTCACTTTTCTTAATTTATTTACGGTATCTATAATTGTTTTCTCTATATCGGGGATAACTCTTACTTCTTGAACAACTACACCAATAGAATTTAACCATAAAGCAATTGTACTTGTATTTGTGTCTTGGGTTCTCCCTGAAAGAATCTCATTCCCTATAATTATTATACCTGCATTAACTTTTGTGTTTTTTACCATTTTAAAATATATAATTTATTTATGAAATTTAGCAAATCTTTAATAAAAGGCAAACTTGTAAAAAGGTATAAAAGGTTTTTTGTTGACGTGAAACTTAATAAAGAAGTGGTTACAGCTCACTGTCCCAATACTGGGTCTATGATGGGTCTCTTAAAGGAAGGTAATGAGGTTTTCATTTCCAAAAATGATAATCCTAAAAGAAAATTAAAATACACATTAGAAATTATTAAAGTTAAAAAAAATTTGGTTGGTGTTAATACCCATTTTGCAAATAAAATTGTTCTTCATGGCCTATCAAATAACCTTATTAAAGAAGTCTCAAATAATGA
>MDTF01010290.1_pt1 | contig 11200 bp, 11 predicted proteins | sample 811191 | NCBI WGS metagenome assembly MDTF01 (sample SAMN05326649, study PRJNA326480) | marine metagenome | isolation source: seawater | place: Southern Ocean | collected 2011
GTTAAAGATAAAGAAATTAGTGAAGATGATGAAAAAAAAAATGAAAAAATAGTCCAGACATTTACTGATGAACACATTAAAATTATAGATCATAAAGTTGAAGCTAAAGAAAAAGAAATAATGACAATATGAACCCAATTAAACATGTTGCCATCATTATGGATGGAAACGGCAGATGGGGCGTTAAAAACAAAAACTCAAGAAATGCAGGACACAGAGCTGGTTTAAATTCTGTTGAAACTATCATTAATGAGTGCATAAAAGTAAATATTAAACATTTAACACTTTACACTTTCTCTACAGAAAATTGGAAAAGACCCAAAAATGAAATAGCATTTTTATTTAATTTACTAGAAAAATTTTTAACTAAAAAAATTAATAATTTAATTACAAAAAAAATTAAGTTAAAATTTATTGGTGAAATTAATAAATTACCATTAAAACTAAAAAAAATTATAAAGAATTCTGAGAAGGTTACCTCAAAAAATTTAGGCCTACATGTTAATGTTGCACTAAATTATGGATCCAAAAATGAAATAATAAATTCAATAAAACTAATTAATAAAAAAAAAATAAAAATTAATGAAAAAAATATAAATAAAAATTTATTCACTAACGACATACCCAATCCTGACATACTGATAAGAACAGGTAACACACATCGATTAAGTAATTTTATGCTATGGCAAGTTGCTTATACAGAAATTTTCTTTGAAAAAAAACTTTGGCCTGATTTTAATGAAAATGATTTTAAAAAAATTCTAGCTAAATTTAAATTAATTAAAAGAAATTTTGGATCAATTTGATGAGTAGTGAATTAAAAAAAAGAATATTTACTTCAATAATATTATTATCCTTATTGATTTTAATGTGCTTTTACTCATTTATTATGATTACTTCATCTATAATTATAGCAGTGATTGTATGGGTGGAGTTTTATGCCATGATATCAAAGATTATATTAGGCAATACATTTAAAGATAAGTCTATAAGATTTTTAAACAAAGCAGTATCGTTATTGTATTTACTGGTAATAATTTACTTTTTATTTGCTATTGAATCCAACTATCAGCACTTAAAAGTATATTTATTATATTCAGTTTTAGTATCAATATTAAGTGACATTGGAGGTCTTGTATTTGGTAAAGCGTTTAAAGGAAAAAAACTTACAAAAATCAGTCCCAATAAAACAATATCAGGATCAATTGGTTCTTTTATATTCTCTTTAATTTTATTACCTTTGTTTTATGAAGAGTTAATTTCATACAATTTATTTTCATTATTCATCATTACAATTATAATTTCTCTAACGTCACAATTAGGTGACTTGTTTATCTCTTATCTTAAACGTAAAGCAAAAGTTAAAGATACAAGCAATATATTACCTGGGCATGGAGGTTTCTTAGATAGGATTGACGGGATAATTTTTGCTGCACCAACAGGTATTTTACTATTTAATTTTTTTTAATATGAAAAAAGTAGTTATTTTTGGTTCAACAGGGTCTATTGGAACATCATTGATAGAAATAATTAAAAAAGATAAAAAAAATTTTAAAATAGAATTAATTACAGCAAATAAAAATTATAAAAAATTAATTATTCAGGCTAAATTTTTTGATATTAAAAATATAATTATAATAAATCAAAACTCTTATTCAAAAGCAAAAAAAATTCTAAAAAATTCTAATATTAATGTTTATGATAATTTCAATTCATTTAAAAAAATTTTTAAAGGTAAAAAAATCGATTATACAATGAATGCTATAACAGGCTTTGAAGGGTTAAAACCAACTTTAGACATTATAAAGCATACTAATGTTATTGCTATTGCAAACAAAGAGTCGATAATTTGTGGTTGGAATTTGATAAGACAAAGATTGCAAAAATATAAAACTAAATTTATACCAGTAGATTCTGAACATTTTTCAATCTGGTCATTGATTGAAAATAAAAAATTAAATAAGTTTGATAAAATTTATTTAACTGCCTCAGGTGGCCCATTCAGAATATATCCTCTTAATGAATTCAAAAATATTACGCCACAAAAAGCCTTGTTACACCCTAATTGGTCTATGGGTAAAAAAATTTCGATAGACTCTGCCACAATGATGAATAAAGTTTTTGAAATCATTGAAGCAAAAAAAATATTTAATCTTAAATATAACCAATTAGAAATATTGATTCACCCCAAATCATATTTACACGCAATAGTTAAATTCAATAACGGTTTGACTAAATTACTTATACACGACACAAATATGACTATTCCAATATTTAATTCTATTTATCAAAATAATGAAAAATCAATTAAATCTAAAAAGCTAGATTTAGATATTCTAAACAGTTTAGATCTTAAGAAAATTGACGACAAAAGATTTCCAGTCATTAAAATAATAAAAAAATTACAAAATAAAGATTCCTTATTTGAAACTGTTATTATTAGTGCAAATGATACATTGGTAAATATGTTTTTAAAAAAAGAAATTAAATTTACTGATATCTCTAAAATTTTATTGAAAATAATAAATCTTAACGAATTTAAAAAATTTAAAAAAATTAAGCCAATAAATGCTCAGCAAATTGCCCATTTAGCAAAATATGTAAGTTTAAAAATTAAGACCTTGAGTGTATAAGACCATGATGTTTAAATTTATTTTAAAAATATTAATTATATTAACTTTTTTTACGAATGTAGTTCGTTCTGAGTATTTTGAAAATGTTGTAATTAATGGCAATGAAAGAATTTCAGATGAAACAATTATTGTTTTTTCTGAATTGCCTAGTAATAAATTTTTAGATGAAAATGCGTTGAATAATATCTTAAAAAAATTATTTAGTTCAGGTTTTTTTAATAATGTCACCGTCAAAATAGAAAATAACAATCTATTAATAAATGTAGATGAAAACCCTATAATTCAAACTGTATATCTAGAGGGAATTAAAAAAAAAAAAATTAAAGATAAATTATATGAAGTTTTATTATTAAAAGACAGATCGTCATTCAACTCAACATCATTAAAAAAAGACGAAATAAATATATTAAATTTTCTCAAAAATGAGGGTTATTATTTTCCAGAAGTGATTTCATCAATTGAAAACTTAGGTGAAAACAAAGTAGATCTTTTTTATAAAATTAATTTAGGTAAAAAAGCAAGAATATCAAAAATCACATTTCTTGGTGATAAAAAATATAAAGATAGAACTTTAAGAAATATTATTCTCAGTGAGGAGTTTAAATTTTGGAAAATAGTATCAGGTAAAAAATTTTTGAATGAAAAATTAGTCAATTATGACAAAAGACTTTTAGAAAATTTTTATAGGAATAAAGGTTTTTACAATGTTGTCATTGAATCATCATTTGCAAACTATCTAGGTGGTGATAATTTTCAGTTGATTTATAATATTTCAGCTGGAAAAAAATATTACTTTAATGATTTAGTTTTAAAACTTCCGGCAGATTATGACGTAAATAACTTTAGTAAACTCAAATTATTATTTAGTGAATTAAAGGGTGAGCATTATTCGATAAATTCTATTGATAAAATTTTAAATGAAATTGATAAAATTGTATTAAGTGAACAGTATGAATTCTTAAAATCAACTGTTTCTGAAACAATTAATGATAATTTAATTAATTTTACATTTAATATTAAAGATTCAGAAAAATTTTATATAGAAAAAATTAATATTTTTGGAAACAATATTACTCAAGAAGAGGTTCTCAGAAATAACTTTTCTATAGATGAGGGAGATGCATTTAATGAACTTCTTCATAAAAGAACTTTAAATAATTTAAGAGCTTTAAATTATTTCAAAAATGTTGATGCTGAGATTATTGAAGGAACGCTAAATAATCAAAAAATTATAAATTTAACTGTAGAGGAAAAACCTACTGGTGAAATAAGTGCAGGTGCTGGTGTTGGTACCTCGGGTGGAACTGTTGTATTTGGTGTGAATGAGAACAATTTTCTTGGTAGGGGTATTAAATTTGCTTCTGATATTGCGGTAAGTGCAAGTACTGTAAAAGGTTTGGTTTCCTTAAATAATCCAAATTATAATGGGTCAAATAGATCATTAGATTTTACGGTTGAAAGTAAATCAACTGATCATTTAAGTGTTTTTGGATATAAGTCAAATAAGACTGGCTTTACCCTTGGTAGTGGATTTGAATACTATGATGATTTGTTCTTGAATATAGGTGTTTCATCTTACTATGAAAAATTAGATGTCAATGAGGCTACAGCCTCAGAAAATATTAAAAAACAAAAAGGTAATTATTTCGATACTTTTTTTAATTACACTTTTGCTTACGATATGAGGGATCAAAGGTTTAAACCAACAGACGGATATATAAGCAGATTTACTCAAAATATTCCATTACTGAGTCAGAGCTATGACTTAAAAAACACTTATGATATAAAATTTTATGAACAGTTTTTCAATGAAAATGTGGTTTCATGGGGATTTTTTGCATCAATGGCCAATTCCCTTAGCGGTAAAGATGTTAAGCTTTCAGATAGATTATATTTACCAGAAAGTCGACTTAGAGGATTTGAGTCTGGTAAGATTGGTCCAAAAGTAGGAAAAGATTTTATTGGAGGAAATTATGCATTGTCATTCAATGCAAATACTACATTACCACAAATTTTACCTAACTTAGAAAGCGCAGACTTTTCACTTTTTTTTGATGCAGCAAATGTTTGGGGAATCGATTATAACGACACTATTGGTGATGGTGGTAAAATTAGAGCATCTGTTGGACTGGCTGTAGACTTATTTACCCCAATAGGTCCACTAAACTTCTCTTTTTCTGAACCAATTTCTAAAGGTAAATACGATATTACAGAAACATTTAGATTTAATTTAGGTACTACATTCTAATGAAAAAAACATTTTTAATATTAATTTTTTTTATAATTCAAATTAATTTTGTATCAGCGAATAATAATATTGCTTTTGTTGATATGGATAAAATTATAAATTCAACAAAAGCAGGTTCCTCAATTTTAAAACAATTGAATAAAATTAACGATAAAATTTCAAAAAATTTTAAAAAAGAGCAAGAAAACATAAAAAAAAATGAAAATAAATTATTATCACAAAAAAATATTCTTTCTAAAAGTGATTTTGATATCAATTACAACAAGTTAAGAAAAGAAATTGAAGAATATAATAAAAAAAGACAAAAAATTATTAATGATTTTAACAAACAAAAAATTAGCAATACAAATCAATTTTTATTGATGATAAATGAAATAATGGCAAAATATTCTGATTCAAACTCGATATCTTTAATTTTTCAAAAAAAAAATCTTGTAATTGCTAAAACCGAACTAGATATAACGGATGAAATTATTAAGATAATTGACAAAAATATTAAAGAATTCAAAATTAAATAAATGACAAAAGAGTCTCTCAATAAACAGCAAATAACAAACTTACTACCACACAGAGAGCCAATGCTTCTTATTGACGAACTTTATGATATTGAAAAATTGTTTTCAGCTACAGCTATTGTTAATGTTAAAACAGACAGTTTTTTTGTTCAGGGACATTTTCCTGATAACCCCGTTATGCCAGGTGTTCTTATTGTCGAGGCATTTGGCCAAGCAGCTGCTGCATTAACAGCTCATGGACTTGATAAGAAAACTTATAATAATAAATTAGTATTCTTAATGGGAATTGAAAAAGCTAGATTTAGAAATCCAGTTGTACCCAACTGTAAATTAGAATTAAAAATTGAAGCTATAAGAACACATGGAAGAGTATGGAAATATAAAGGTGTAGCATTTGTCGAGGGAAAAAAAATGGCTGACGCCCAATGGTCAGCAACTATTGTCGATAAGAAATAATTAGCAACAAATCTTGATATTTAATATTCATTATTTTTGATAAAATAAAAATGATGAATAATCCTTTTTTTAAAAATAGTGGACCTTTTAAATTATCTGAACTTTTAAAGCACCATAAAAATTACCCCAATTTTTTAAAAGAAATATCTAATGATGAAAATTTTATTGATGATATTAAGAATCTAAATGAAGCTACCTCAAAAGATATAACTTTTTTTCATTCTGTTAAGTATAAGAATTTAGCCACTAAGACTGATGCATATGCGTGTATTACTAAAAGTGATTTTTTACATTTACTTCCAGAACGTTGTATTAAAATACCTTGTGATAATGTTCTTTTATTAACTGCTATGATCACAGCCAAATTTTACCCTGATTCAATAAATGATGATAATAATCACATTTTGCATAATATCAGTGAAAAATTTACAAACATAATTTCTGGAAAAAATACCCTTGTTGGTTCTAATGTAGCTATCGGTAAAAATACAAAAATTGGTCACAATACAATAATTGAAAATAATGTTACAATTGGCAGTAATTGTCTTATTGGCTCTAATGTTATCATCAGAAATTCTATTATTGAAGACAACGTACACATTTTAGATGGTGCTATTATAGGAAAAAAAGGTTTTGGTTTTATTCCAATAAATTTAAAAAATATAAGATACCCACACGTTGGCTATGTGCATATTAAAAAAAATAGTGAAATTGGATGTGGCTCGACAATTGATAGAGGGTCATTATCTGTAACTATAATTGGTGAAAATACATTTATTGATAACCAGGTTCATATTGCACATAATGTTAAAATTGGGGATAATTGTATTATTGCAGGTCAAGTTGGAATAGCAGGAAGTAGTATTCTTGGAAACAATGTTCTTATTGGAGGTCAAGCTGGTATTTCTGGACATTTAAAGATAGGAAATAATGTTCAAATTGGTGGTGGTAGCGGTGTAATTAAAGATATCCCAGATAATTCAAAAGTAATGGGCTATCCTGCGAAAAATTTTAGAAATTTTATTAGGGAGGCTAGATAAAATGATTCACAATACTGCTATTGTTGATCCAAAAGCCAAGATATCGAGTACAGCATGCATTGGAGCTTATTGTGTTATTGGACCAAATGTTACGATTAAAGAGGATGTTAAAATATATGCCCAAGTAAATATTAGTGGTAATACTATAATAGGGAAGGGTACTATAATTTATCCTTTTGCATCAATAGGAAACGACCCACAAGATTTAAAATATAATGGTGAAGAGACAGATCTTATTATTGGTGATAATAACAGGATAAGAGAGTATGTAACAATTAATCCTGGTACATCTGGTGGTGGAGGACAAACTAAAATTGGTGATAATTGTTTATTTATGGTTTCTTCCCACATAGCTCATGATTGTTTTGTGGGTAATAATGTAATTATTGCAAATAATGTTCCCTTAGGTGGTCACGCATACATAGAAGACAATGTTGTTATTGGTGGAAACTCTGCTGTACAACAATTTACAAGAGTAGGTAAAATGGCGATGATTGGTGGAATGTGTGGTGTTGTTAAAGATATTATACCATACGGTATGGCTTTTGGAAATAGATGTGCATTACAAGGGCTTAATTTAATAGGTTTAAGAAGAAAAAACGTACCAAATAAAGAAATCATATCTTTGTCTGAAGCATATAAAGAAATTTTTAAAACAGAAAATCTTTCAGAAAATTTAATTAAATTTGGTGATAAATTTAAAGACAACACTTTAGTAAAAGATGTTATTGATTTTATAAACAAAGATAAAAAAAGACCAATTTGCACCCCTTATTCAAAATAATCCAACAATATATAAGATCATGATTTGCTTAATATTTGGAGACACTGACTTTCCACATAAAGTTTTTAAAAATATTAAAAAACAAAAAGTTAATTATTTTATAATTGACCTATCTAAGAAAAATATTTTTAAGAAGTATAAAAATAGTAACAAAATAAGTATTGGTCAATTTGGTAAAATGATTAAGTTAATGAAAATTTACAAATGTAAAAAAGTTTTATTTGCAGGAAAAATTGATAAACCAAAATTTTCACACCTAAGAATGGATGTTAAAGGTTTTTATTATTTGCCAAGAATTATAAGAGCAGCTAAATTAGGGGATGCAGCAATTATTAAGGTAATAATAGATGTGCTAAAGAAAGAAAAAATTAATGTAATCAGTTCATTAACATTCAGTCCTGAACTTTCTTTAAAAAAAGGAAATTACACAAAAACTAAACCTAATAAAGTTGATATATTGGCAATTAAAAAAGGGAAAGAATATCTTAATAAACTTAATTCACACAATCATGTTCAGGGGTTAATTATTAGAGATGGAAAAATTCACAAAACAGAGACATTAACAGGAACTAAAAATATGCTCCTAGCTATTAAAATAGATAAAAAAAAAAGAGACATATTAATAAAACTTCCAAAAATTAAACAAGACTTACGCATTGATTTACCCACGATTGGATTAGATACTTTAATAGACTGTAAAAAAGCTGGTTTAACTGGAATTGTTTTAAAGAATAATCAAAATATTTTTTTAGATAGGGAAAAATGTATTAAATTTGCAAACAAAAATAAAATTTTTATTAATGTAATATGAAAAAAATATTTATAGTTACTGGTGAACCGTCGGGTGATATATTAGCCTCGTCTGTAATCTTAAAACTTAAAAAAATCAATCCTAATATTGAATATTTATCTGTTGGAGGAGCCCACCTTCAGTCTTTGGGTATTAAGTCCATTTTTGATCTAAAAGAAATTACATATCTGGGCTTTACCAGCGTTTTATTTAATATATTCAAAATTAGAAATAGAATTAATAGAACTGTAAAAGAGATAATTAAATTTAAGCCAGATATTTTATTCACTGTAGATAGTCCTGATTTTACTCTGAGAGTTGCTGATCGTGTTAAAAAAATCAATGAAAATATCAAAACAATTCATTATGTAGCTCCTCAAGTCTGGGTATGGAGAAAAAATAGGGTTAAGAAAATGAAAAAATTTATTGATCATGTTCTTTTATTATTTACCTTTGAAAAAAAATATTTTGATGAAGAAAACATACAAAACACTTTCGTGGGACATCCACTAATTGAACACACGACTACAGGAAAAACTGATTTAAATAATTTAATATCAAGAGATAAAAAAATTATATCCTTATTTCCTGGCAGTAGAAATTCTGAAACCAAAGTTCTTTTGCCGATACTTTTAGATTTTATTAAACTAATGAATTTTAAATTATCAAATTATACATTTGTATTTCATGCTACTCGGGAAAATAAAGATTTTATTATTAATAAAGTTAAAAGTTACAACATTGATAATATTGACATTATTTCAGATGAAAATATAAAATTTCAAATTTTATTAGAATCTACTTTTGCCGTTTCAAAATCAGGCACAATTTCATTACAAATATGTAATGCTAATATTCCATCTATAATAATTTATAAGCTAAATTTTATTAATTTTATGATTTTTAAATTCTTAGTTAATGTAAGATATGCTAATATTATTAATATCATTAATAATAAAGAAGTCATACCCGAACTATTGCAAAACGAATGCAATGCAAATGAAATTTATAAGAGTGTATCTTACTTACTTAAAAGACCAGAACTTATTAATGAACAATTGACTGTTTGTAAGAATACAATCGATAATATTAGATCTAATTCTTCTTCTGCTGAGGAATCCGCTTTAGTCCTAACCAAATATCTTGTTTCCTAATCGTTTCAGCACCTCTTTTTTACCTAAAGATATAATGATGTCATAAATGCCTGGTCCAAATTTAGAACCTATTAACGCAACCCTCAATGGTTGCCCAACACCCTTAAAATTAGTTTGATGCTCTTTAATTAGGTTATTAACTATTGGTTCTAACGTATTTTTACTAAAATCAGTTAAGTCTGAAATCTTTTCTTGAAAATTAATTATAATTTTTTTTGCTTCATTATTAATAAGTTTTAAATCTTCTTGATTAAAAATTATCTCATCAAAAACAATAAACTTAGAATTATTATATATATCCTCCAAAGTTTTAGCTTTATTTTTTAGAAATGTTAAAGATAATTTAATTTTATTTTCTTTCTCAACTGGTATTCTTTCTTTGTAAAGTTCACAGTATTTTACGAGATGATCATTTAGCTCATCTTCGCTGATATTCTTTATGTAATACTCATTCATTGATAATATACGGCTCATATCTAGTTTCGAGGGTGATTTACCTATTCCTTCAAGATTGAAATGTTCAATACTTTCTTTTAATGTAAATATTTCTTTATCCTTATATGACCAGCCAAGTCTCAATAAATAGTTTCTTAAGGCATCTGGCATTATGCCTATTTTAGAGTAGTCATCTAAAGTTGAAGCATTATCTCTTTTGGATAGTTTCTTACCTTCCAGTGTATGTATCAAAGGAATATGTGCAAAGTCAGGTAAGCCCCATTCCATTGATAAGTATATTTGAATCTGTTTAAATGTATTAATTTTATGATCATCACCTCTTATAATGTGTGTCATATTCATTTGATGATCATCAACAGTAGCAGATAAGTTATATGTTGGGGTTCCATCATTCCTTAGAATAATAAAATCTTCTATAATGATATTCTCTATCTCCACATCTCCCTGTACTAAGTCTCTTAGTATTGAAGAACCTTCAATTTTACTTTTAAATCTCACAACTGGTTTAATATTTTTTGGAATATTACCTTCACTTAATTCTCTACATTTTCTACTATAGGTATAAGGAAGTTTTTTTTGTCTAGCTCTTTTCTTTTGATCTTCTATTTCTTCAGTAGAACAATAACATTTATAAGCATGACCATTTTTAAGTAATTCACTAGCAATATCAATATGATCATTAATTTTAGTTGATTGAATATAGAGTTCCCCATCATGCTCTATACCAATCCACTTTAAAGATTTTATAATTTGATTTTTATACTCATCTTTAGACCTTTCCTTGTCTGTATCTTCTATCCTTAAATGAAAAGTTCCTTTTTTATTTTTTGCATATAACCAACAAAATAAAGCAGTTCTTACACCACCAATATGAAGGGCCCCAGTAGGAGAGGGAGCAAATCTTGTTGCAACATTGGACATATTTGATTTTTAGACTATTTTATTAAAAGTTTCTATATAAAGATACTAGAACACCTTGGACTTTTACTCTATCAGGTCCAAATATTTTTGTTTCATAGTTTCTATTAGCACTTTCAAGTGCTACTGTTTTTCCTTTTCTTCTAATTCTTTTTAACATGGCTTCGTGTTCATCTATTAAAGCCACTACAATTTTACCATTGTCA
>MDTF01012948.1_pt1 | contig 11200 bp, 6 predicted proteins | sample 811191 | NCBI WGS metagenome assembly MDTF01 (sample SAMN05326649, study PRJNA326480) | marine metagenome | isolation source: seawater | place: Southern Ocean | collected 2011
CTCCTCCTCCTCCTCCCCACGCGCCGTCTCGCCACGCACGATACCAAAAATGCACGTGGTTGTTGGTGGGTTCAATGCAAGCAGACAGTCACCTCGTCCTGCTTCTTCCACCTCCAAGACTCCATCTAGTTCTTCTGAGCACACACAGATCGTGCTGCAATTCCAGCGTCGAGAGATGAGGAGAGCACAGAAGAGAGCAGCAAGACAAACTTCTGCCTCAAAACATTCCGTTCGTCGCTTGAGAGAGAAAAATGTTGACAGGAGGAAGATCGTCAACAAAACAACAGAGAACCAACGAGCAAGCAGGCCAATCGTGGGACCGTGGAAGCAGAGGAGAGATGCAGCCACAAAAACTCGAACAATGCAGCTGGTAGGAAAAAGTAACAACAAAAACAGAGGGATTAGAGGTGGAATCGTCTTCATTCCAATGCGGCCGTCACCAGAGAAGCGTATTCTTCCGATCAAACGATCTTCTTCTTCTTCTAGATCTTCTTCTTCTACTTTTACCACCGGAGATGGCAGCAGCAATGGTGGAAGCAGTGAGTGGACAAGCGGTTTGTTTGATGGGAGAGATCTTTTGATGACGAACACGGTGTGCTCATGAAAAAATTCAAAATGAATATATATATATATATATATAGAGAGAGAGAGAGAGAGAGAAAGTTTTCTTGTGGAATTAATAAAAAACATGTCAAAATTTAATAATGTACATATGCATACATGTCAAAATTGATGGATTAATAAAAAAACAAAATTTATGCACCCCCCCTGACGCATCTTTTAATCCCACATTGAAATACATCATACATGTACCCAACATGTCATCAACAACAACAACATCATCCTCCATATTGGATTCAAGACCAGTGCGACACCACTACTCCTTTTTGTGCCTAAAGCAGCAAAATTTGGATTCGTTGACGGTGTGTTTGGAATGGGACCAGGATTCGTATTGCCATTCCTATTGCCACTATCCCCATTACTCCCACCACCACCATCACCGCCATTCGAAGATGGCTTCGCTGCCGTCGTTTCGGGCAAGTTCAATGAATCCTCGAGCTCGGAGGCATCAGTACTTTGCTCTGGTGTGCAATAGTCCCAGAGTGTCAACAGAAGCGGTTTCACAGTAGTGGTAGGAGTAGTAACTAATCCCACTGTTTTTTTCCACCCTGTCGCGGGAGGAGTAATGGCTGCAACATCTGTTTCTACACTGTAATGTTCAACAAACGTCTCCGCTGCTAATTGTTTTGTATTTTGCATAATCCACCATGTCCTTCCAAAATAAAAATATCGATAGATTAACAACGTATTCTCCGGGCTCCACGTTGTAACACCATTATCTGTTGCACCATCTCCACTAAACATCACGTAGGAGGGAACACAGTCACTTACTTCTGATGGTAGAAAACTATAGTTGCCATTTACTTGAGAGGTTTCAACAGCACCGACTACGTTTAATACACCACACTCAAAAAGTGGTGTTGGAACGGAAGCAGTGCATTCACGCACGCAGTCATTCTGTGCCTCGTCCCAAATCCATCCTGACGCTTTTTTTGTTACTGTTGGATTTGGTAATGCACCTAACGAATAGGTACTATCAACATCACTGCCTGACCAACCAGCTGCTGGTGGCCAAGCGGAGTCGTCTTGAACGATATAATAATCTCGATAGTCAGCACTATCAGCGGCACTCAGTTGAGCTACGGTCATGAACACCCAATACTTGAGGCTATTGGCCTCGTTGGTTGCACGAAATAGTAGTATCCAATCATCCAATTCGGATGACCATTTGTAATAATAAACTGATTCGTCAGATAACTCTGACGTTTCGTCGTAATACACGCCGTTGAGCGCTTCGGTTCCGGCATCCGTGACAGTGATATGAAATCGACACGAATAGGTAGAAGCAGCTGGGTTTGCAGTGGATGTAGATAATAATAATACAAGCACCATGAGCATGGTGAGCCTCATTGGTGGTGGTGGTGGTGGTCGTGGAAGTGGTTTCGTGTTGGTCGCAGTCGCACACTAACACTAACACAGAAACAAATGAAAAAAATTGCCTAGAAGTTTTTCTGTCGGACGGCCTTGACAATTGGTGTCGTACCATACCATACCAATATCCCCGTGTAACGCTGACTCTCACATCCATGACAAAACTTCCCACAGACGTTCTCCCACAACAGGAAAGTCCCATCACAACAACAACTGGTCGTGTTGATCTTTCAACAACTGGTCGTGTTGATGACACACTTATTTTATTGTCTGTTGGAATTTTATGTTATCGGATAACGTCTGAAGAAAATGGTGTCGTCATTAAGTTTGTCAAAGATAACAAAACAAGCGTCAACATTCTCACTTCCTTACCCGACTTCTCTGCCACGACAACAACACTTGAAGAGACTAGTGACTTCATTCAAGCGCAACTACCCGCCGCGGATGCAGCACAACCAACTGCATCCTCTGTTACCACTTCTTTAAACACGACGTATCAGCAGGAACAATCTCCGTGCACCACAACAGTCATCCTTCACACGGCGGCGAACGCAGACAACGCAGACAACGCAGACGTTTCTCCATTCAACGATTCACCACCACTCCGTTGCTGTGTTTCTGCAACTTCACAGTGCTACATTGAGTATGACACAAGACGGATCTCTGCACAATTTGCTGCGTCCATTGCACGCACTTGGAGCCACTTACTCTCCGTGCTTCCTCTCCTCCCTCTCGCCACATTAATTTCTCGAATTTCATTTTTAGATGCACACGATCGTCACACGGTACTGCATGACTTTAATAATCCTGTCGTCCATAATTTAAAAAAACGATATCAATTGAAATGGAAAAAAAATGATCAAAATTTGTTGCATTCTTTGTTTCAACGAACAGCAACGAAATTTGGCAAACGTATAGCTGTGGAAGGACCAAATAAAACCATTTCATATTCTGAATTGGATGAAAAATCAAACATTCTCGGACATTATTTAGTGTCAACGTGCGGCGTGCTGGTTGGTGATACTGTGGGACTGTTATTTAACAGAGGTGTCGACAGTTATATTGCCATGTTAGGAATCATGAAAGCAGGTGCTGCGTACGTACCGTTGGATGTGAGTTTTCCCATAGAAAGAATAAAATTTACACTACAACAAGCAACGGCAAAAGTTTTGTTGTCATCTTTGGCACTGCAGGATCAATGTATTGAGGCAGTGGTGCCACATGTTGCTGGATGTGCACACGTTGCGTTAGAAAATGTATTGGATCCTGCTTCAAATTCAAGTGCCGGGTCGAAACCAATTCGAAAGAAATCACCAGCAATTGAAATGACTGAACATGATCGATGTTATATTATATTTACGTCAGGAAGCACAGGTCGGCCAAAAGGTGTGCAAATTCATCATCGTGCTGCTGTAAATCTTGTATTGTCTGAAGCAAGCGTGTACCAAGTGCGATCTGATGATCGTGTGTTGCAAGGGTTTTCTTTAGCATTTGATGCATCGGTGGAAGAAGTATGGATGGCTTTTTACATTGGTGCAACGCTGGTAGTTGGCACGACCGAAATAATGAAGTCGGGTCCAGATTTGCCTGGAAAGCTGACAAACCTTGGTATAACCTGTTTTAGTACCGTGCCAACACTACTCAACACCATTCCATCACAGGAGCTACCCACAGTTCGACTCATCATTGTAGGAGGTGAAGCATGTTCGCGTGAGCTTGCCAATCGATGGTCCACGACAACAAAAGTGGGTCAGCTCACACGAACACGTGATTTTTTTAACACGTATGGTCCGACGGAAGCTACGGTAGTTGCAACAATACAACGTTGCGTGGTAAAACATCGAGAAGATCGTGTGTTCATTGGAACTCCAATACCAAATTATCGTGTTTATATTGTTGCGCCTGGTACTACTGATTTGTTACCGCCTGGTTTCGTTGGTGAGTTGATGATAGGTGGACTTGGCGTCTCTACCTTGGGATATGTTGGAGAACCAGAGAAGACGAGAGCAAGATTCGTGACTGATCCGTATGTTGCTCCATCGGTTTTGAGTTCCAATTTAATGTACCATTCTGGCGATCTTGCACGTTACGATGCTCTCACTGGGTCTGTTGAGTTTTGTGGTCGCATGGACCAGCAAGTAAAAATTAGAGGGTATCGTGTTGAACTGTCTGAAATTGAATCGGTGATGCTTGAAGTTGGTACATATGATGTTGAATCTGCAGTTGTTGACATCCGGGATGATAAATTAATTGGTTTTGTGTTACTTCGCAAAGATGACAATAGCAGTGTCGTTGATGCTGATCAAATTCAGAGACGTTTGAGTGAGTTGAGAGAAAAGATGGCTACTCTTCTCGCCAGCTACATGGTACCGGCAGTCATTTATGCTGTCGATGAGATTCCAAAGTTAACAAGTGGAAAAGTGGTTCGATCTCAACTGAAAGAACCTGTAGAAGCAGCGACGACTTCAGCAGCAGCGACGTCGATTGGAGAGCCAACAGCATCAGCAGACTCTCCACCTGATACAGCACCAGAATTGCTCTCGGAATCACTCTCACAATCACTCCCAGAATCACTCCCAGAATCAATGCCAACACCAGAATCCAAAGTAATCAGCACCAGAATTGTTGACTCTACTACTTATACGAAAGAACAGAAAATGGTTGTAGATGTCTTTGAACAGCAATTGGGTTTAGGAACAGTGAAATCGTTGGACGACAGTTTTTTTCATTTGGGAGGTCATTCTCTGCTTGTCAGTCGTGCTGTCACTTCTCTCCGTGAAAAGTGTCCAACTATCAGTGCTCGTGATTTTTATGAAAGTAAAGGCGTTGTCATTGCCTTGGCGGCCATAGTTGTACAACGCATTGAACTCGGCAGTCGAATTGATACGAAAAGAAAGTTGAAAGAAATGGCAAGACTTCATGACGTTCGGAGAAAACCAAGAACATCTCTCCAGTTGTGTTGTGCTGACATCGCGCAAACACTGTCTTTATGGTTTTTAGCATTGATGGGATTAGCTCACACGTACGGTGTCATTGCACTGATTGTCTTTATTTATGCTGAAGCAAATTTTGGTATGATGGTAGCATGGTTTGTCGGATTGTATTATGGTCTTGTCATGTATTCTCTCTTGTTGGCTTTTCTAATGAAATGGCTTCTCATTGGCAAGTACAAAGCTGGAGTGTATGCGTTATGGGGTAGCTACCACGTGCGTTGGTGGTTTGTACGTCAGCTGCTTCGTATATCAGCAGCCATAATGTTTAAACAAACATGCTTTGCACCATTAATCTATCGATGCATGGGTGCAAAAGTTGGCAAGCGCGTGTTTCTTGGTAGCAGTTCTTATGTCACCTCTGAATTTGATTTAATTGAAGTGGGTGATGATACGACTATCAACGAAGAAGCAGAATTAAAATGTCATCAAATTAAAGATCGTGTGTTAATTTTGAAACAGATTAAAATTGGAAATAGTGTCACCGTCAGTGCAAGAAGTATCGTTTCAGGGGGAGCTGTTTTAAGTGATCAAGTCTTTTTGGAGCCGTTTACATTAGTATCAGAAGACTTGACTGTGCCTGCTGGAGAACATTGGGGTGGATCTCCTGCCTTCAAATTAGCACGTTGGTCGGAAGATGCACACACACCCGCTCCGACGATCACACCCGCTCCGACATTCATTTCTGAAGTGGCCGAAGTGGCCGAAGTGGCTGAGGAATTGGCTGAGGGAGAGGCAGCGGCAGAGAAACAGAACGAACCATTGCAAGGTGGTGAGAGCAAAACCAACGAACATCGTCCAGTCGATTCCTCGGTAGTCGATTCCTCAGTAGTTAATGTTGGAACACCACGAAGATCTCATGTCGTACCAGAGGGAGCAGTCTATGCTGCAACTTCAATCACAAGACGCTCTCACCTGTTTCCTTGTTGGATTACTGGTTGGCAAATCTTAATTACGTTGTTTGGAACACTTTTATCCATCGCAATTTATTTACCTTCGCTCGCAATGATTACCAGCGTTATTGTAGACACGACACCCAATAGCATTCAAGAGTATGACAAGTGCCGTGCTACTTTTTACTGTGCTCGTGGCATGGTCTGTGCTCCTTTACCGTCCGTCGATGATCAAGGTGGATTGCAAGTCAGTCAAGAACGATTCTGCGTCGAAGAGAACAATTTGGAAGTCTTATTTTCCAACGTCACTGCTGTGTTGGAAATTAACGAGGCCATGGATACATGCCGTCCTGTAGAAGCAACAAAGCAATGTGACTTCCCGTTTGAACATCAAGGAGGGATGTACACCAGCTGTACTTTGGACCCATCTCCCAACATGACTATTGAGACTACAGCATGGTGCAAAACGACGGATGGTCAATGGTCGCTGTGCCAAGAACCGTGTCATGCCGGAGATATTGAAATCGAGTCTCCGGAAGTCTTTGTTGAAGATAGTTACAACTCATTCACAGGTCTGTCGTACTCTGTTATTCTGGGTACAATCGTTGCTGCAAATTTTTCTAGTTTAATTCTTGCTTGGTGCACCGTTGCTTTGATGATTCGCATTTTACGTTCATGTGAAAATAAATGTATTCATCAAGAAAATCAAAGAAGAGGTGACAAAGATGCTGAAAACATGCCTTATTCAATTTCATCGTGGAGATTCATTGCCAAATGGTGGATGGGTTCACTGTTAAACACAGCAGGTGCAATGGCTCAACCATTGCAAGGTACGATGATGATGCCATTTTGGTTACGCATGATGGGTGCTACTGTTGGTAAAAATGTTGAGTTCTCGAGTACAAAGGGAGTGGCTCTTGATACTTTGACGATTGGTGACGGCGCATTTGTAGCTGATTCTGTCATGCTTGGAGTTCCCTCGGTCGATCGTGGAACAATGAGGAGTCGTCCAACGTCTTTAAACAACAGAGCATTTGTGGGCAATGGTTCATTTGTGCGAGAGGGTTCTGTCCTTGGTGAAGATTCCTTAATTGCCTTACAAACAGCAGCACCCAGAGTTGTTCAACCAGAATCGGTCTTTTTAGGATCACCTCCTTTATCTATTGAAAAGAGAGAGAAAAAATTGGGTAAAAATTCGTTGACGTATCATCCATCGTGCCAGCGTCGTGCAGCACGACTAGCTTTTGAGATTTTTGGTTATTTACTGTACCACACGTACTTGGCCTTGTTTGCAACAACATCGCTGTGGATTTTTGATTGGCTTTACGGTAGGTTTGGTGAAAAGAATCCTGGCTTGTTTCTCTTTACCATGCCAATTGTACAATTGTTGGTAAGTGGTGTGTTATGTTTGTTAATTGTGATAAGCAAGTGGTGTATCATGTGTGGGCGCTTCCAGGCAGGACATTATCCTCTTTTTTCGTTTTACGTATGGCGCACTGAACTCGTTGAACGATTAGAAGAAAATTTGGCAGAGCCATTGTTACTCAACATGCTAGATGGAACTTGTTGGAAGGTGTTGTTTTATCGATGTATGGGTGCAAAAATTGGGCGCCGGCCTTACTTGGATCATAGTGTTATAACGGAGCCTGATATGATTACGATAGGCGACGACGCAACGATTGAATCCGGTGGAACACTGCAAGCACATTTATTTCAAGATAGGATGCGCTTAGTGAAGCCATTGGCATTAGGAGCGAGTGTATCGGTAGGTGCTAATAGCGTAATTTTGCTGGGCGGTAAACTATGGGACAATGTCATTTTGAATCCATTGTCTTTGAGTATGAGAGATGAAGAGTTGCCACCAAGAACGGAATGGTACGGGAGTCCAGCGACACGTGTGTGGTGAACTGGATTATGTGAAATTGCTACATTTTTTCATGATTTTTTTTTTAAAAGACCTTTTTTTATTTCAAGTTTTGAACCAAAAAAAATTATTTTTTATCAATTTTTATACAATGATACATGATACAGTAACAATCTCATTTTTTTAAATAAATGTTTATCATATTTATCTCTTGACTCTTGTAATGTACGTTGTGTACATGTACATATATTCTAGTTCTAATAAAGCTCGTGGCTTTCGACATTTAATGAATATCCTTTCAAGTTCGGATTAATGCCAAACAAAATATTTACCATTTCAACATATTCTTTTTCAAACGTACTTTCATCAACACCTTTTTTCCATCCAATTTGTTGGAAAAGATCATTGAACTTTGACATATCGATGCCCTCATCAGAATCATCGTCAGAATCATCGTCAGAATCATCACTTTGATGCAAACGATACCATTGGTGTTTCTCATATTTGAATTCATACAAGCATAAAGTGCTTGCCCAATCTTTTAATTCAGCTATAAAATCTTGATGTTCCAAAGAGTTGTGCAATGTTCGTATTGGATTTGAAGAATCATGACGTGTACGTGTTAAACGATGAAAATGACCGCTTCCACCAACAATAGGATGATCAATTCGTGAATCCCACAATTGAAATGCCATAATCCTTGCGTTCAAATTTGGTGGTATTCCTACATTAACACCAACAAGAGAATCATCGTCTTGACCACCTTCAATCCAAGTAAAAATTTGTGCCATTGCCTCTTTCATTTTTTCAACAAGATCATTGATGGCTTTTTTTCGAACCACAAGCTCTTCGGCAGTCTCTTCGTTTGCCGGTATCACAAACGGTGCGCTCAATCCCTCTTCGTCTAAAAAAATACTGCCCATTACATTTAGTTCTTCAAACATTGTATCAAATGGTGTCTCCTTAAATGTATGATCAGCATTGAGAACTGCCATTGTATTGTAACCCGTCAGGCATTCCATAATGTTCCATGGTCGACCTATATTGTTTAGCACTGAAAGTGTTTTTTGTGCTTCTTCCTTCACTTCGTCGGACACCGTCGCATTGTCCTCCAAGAAACGTTGGATGTATTGTTCTGGATTTTGAATTTTCAATAACAATTTTGCAATATCGGATGGTTCTTCGTCAGGACTGTCAGGAATAACAACACCGCATGCCTTTGATGTCATTAAATTAAACATTGTAATGGATCTGTTCGAAGAATGAGGACACCGATAACTGTTATAGATCATAAAAGCGAGTTGTCTTGCGTTTAACACAGCATGCAGACCCTCGACAGATCCTTTTTTAATATTATCGTTGTCACCATCGTCCAACCAATTTGACAAAGATTCCAATGTTACTTGGACTTGCTCACAATTGTCTTTTCTTAAACCGACACGACAAAATAATGGTAGAACACCACCCACGAGTGCTTCTAATTCAAGAAGCAGTGGATCAAACACGTGAGAACAATTTTCACCCATCAAGGTATTTTTCAATTCAATGTCCACACCCACCGCGGCACCCAAATAATGAAGAATTTCCTCTGGATCGTCCATTGTTATGAATTTTTTTAATTTTGCAAATTGAACAGGATCACGAAGCACGTACCACAAAGACATTCCATCTTGACAAAAATCAACTAATGTATGTACAACTCCCATCATATCATTGTCACTCTTACAATATTGTTCGATCATTGAATGTTTGGGCAAAAGTTCTATCATCTTTTCTTCAACGATTTCGGATAAGGAGAGATGCAAATTTTCCAAAACTTTGGGTTTGTCTTTGTTTTGCGTTGTAGCTTGACGATAGATCATATCCATCATTGATTCACCTGGACGCATTGGATCATTGGCATCGTCACGAGGTTTTGGTATTGCATTGTAGTTGTCTTTTAATAGATTTAAAATTTGTTGTATGCCTTCTTTTGTTCCAATTTTTGCTGGCATACCTTGATCAACTTGAAGCAACATATTGTTGACTGCATCAGCAATTCCATACCCAGCTTCGTCCACTTTCGAGAATACAGCTTGCACATCAATACCTTGCTGCGTGGCTGCTGCAATGTAATTTTTGTAAAGCGAGGGATCTAACACAGATTTTACCACAATGTCAAACAATGTTAATTCTTCAGTTAATTTCTGTTTGAGATCTATTTCGCCACTTTTTGCGTTTGTGATTATATATGATTGTTGGCATTTGTATGAAAATGCTTCCACCATTAAATACGTGCAAGTATTGACATCTCGCTCTTTGTCATCCAATTCGGGTAGGTTGGGGTCGCAGCCGCATTCAAGAAGAAAATCAAATATTTCCACATTGTCTGTACGGGCGGCATCACAAAGTAAAGTGATTTCACAACCATCAGCTTGGTAACTTAAAGTCATCTTGTTTATATCATTTAATACTTCTTCCGGTGTAATATTTAGTTTTCCTGGTACACCTTTTTCATTTTTTTTTATCGCCCCATCCTGTGTAATTAATACTTCATACGGTGCGCCTTTTGACAGATAATAGATTGCCTCTTGTGTTAATTCCGGGCCGTTGAAAAAGGAATCGACTGCTTCTTTGAAATGTTCTTTAAATGTGGCGTCTTTGGTGTTGTACAAGACAAGTGGGTTGGGTGCACCGGCTGGTAGGAAGGAAGTCATGTTGACCTGGAAATTTTGTCCGCCCTTTTTTTGGATAGTTTTGTGTTTTGTGAGAAGTTTTTTGGCGTTGCTGGAAGCACCATAATACTAGATCTAGATCTATAGAAAAAGACTACAGTACAAAAATTCTACTCCTAACCTTTTCCTGATGTTTCAAGTAGCCTAGTTGCAGTAACATTTCAATGATTGCTGTGGGTGACGTCAGGACCTTTGAATCTAAAATCTGCAAATTGGTCAAAAAATTCAATTACTAGTAGGAACCACATATACAAACATACCCCCTGTTTTTACTTAATACCACAACTTTACTAATATATTATAATGCGAACAATCTTCACTACTGCAGCAGGCTTGGCCGTCATCACTGCTTCTGGTTCCACACAAGGCCAGCAAACACTGGACACTATTGACCCAGCATCAATTGAAGCGCGCGGCGGCGGCTTTTTGTCTACGCAAGGAAGCTTTACGCTAAGTGGCGGTAGCGCTGCAGGACGTCATTTCAATAAGCAAATTCAAGACAGCATGAGCTTTGTCGAGAGGACGTCTGCGGAAAAGACACACGCCGAAAACCAGCGCAAAAAGATGGGTCTGCGCAAAGGTCAGCAAATGGACACTATTGTAAAAGGTCGCGGCGGCGGCTTTTTGTCTACCACTGGGTCGTTCACTTTGAGCGGCGGCGCCCCCGGTCAGCGTTGAGCACTACATGTAGAAAGTCAACACAACATGATGCTGTTTCCGCACTGTGTACTGTGTACTGTAGGAACC
>MDTF01002700.1_pt1 | contig 11197 bp, 10 predicted proteins | sample 811191 | NCBI WGS metagenome assembly MDTF01 (sample SAMN05326649, study PRJNA326480) | marine metagenome | isolation source: seawater | place: Southern Ocean | collected 2011
CATTCCGAACTCGAACGTTAAGGGCTCCAGCGCCGATGGTACTATGTCTTAAGGCATGGGAGAGTAGGACATTGCCAAGTCTACAAAACGTGAAATAAAATGTCACTTTACTATCCTAATTAGCATCTATATTATTCAAATTATTATTAAATAACGTTTAATTGATTGGCTATGAAAATTACATCACAAATTTGATAAATATTTTTGAATTTCTTTTTAATGTTTCCATAAAAAATCAATCTTAAAACTTTAAAAATAATAAATAACTAGGCCAGGTCATGGTGTTGCACCAAAATATTTTGAAAAATTACTTAATAAGATGGCACCTTTTGATCTAGACGAAGGTGAACCAATATCTATGAAAATTATTAAACAATTAAAGATATGAATTTAACTATAGTAGGAACTGGATATGTTGGACTTTCTTTATCAGTATTGATTTCAAGTAAGCATGACGTAGTTGCATTAGACATTGATCAAGAAAGAGTCAATTTAATTAATAAAAGAATTTCTCCTATTAAAGATGACGACTTAGAATTAGCATTAAAGGATAATAATCTAAGATTGAATGTAACTCTCGACAAAAGTTACGCTTATAAAAATGCTGAATATGTAATTATAGCCACTCCCACCAATTATGATAATAATTCAGGCTCGTTTGACACTAAATCTGTTGAAAATGTTATTAAAGATATAGTTGAGATCAACAATGAAATAACAATAGTTATAAAATCCACAATTCCAATTGGATTTACTGAAAAAATGAAGAAAAAATTTAATAAGCCAAATATTTTTTTCTGCCCTGAATTTTTAAGAGAAAGCAAAGCTTTACACGATAATTTTTACCCATCTAGAATTGTAATTGGCTGTAAATCAAATCAAGCAAAAATTTTTTCAGAAATATTGTCTGATTGTGCAAAAAAAGATAAAAAAGATATACCTGTCATATTTATGGGATCAGAAGAGTCAGAGGCTGTTAAACTTTTTGCAAACACTTATTTGGCAATGCGTGTTGCATTTTTCAATGAATTAGACAGTTTTGGGGAATTTTACAAACTAGACACTAAAAATATTATTGAAGGTGTTTCACAAGACGATCGAATTGGAAATTTTTATAATAACCCTTCATTTGGTTATGGTGGTTATTGTTTACCAAAAGATACTCAACAACTTCTTCAAAATTTTAAAGATATTCCAAATAATATAATTACCGCAGTTGTAAAGTCTAACAGTACAAGAAAAAATTTCATTGCCGATTCAATTTTAAATAAAAATGTTAAAAAAGTTGGAATTTATCGTTTAATTATGAAAACAGATTCAGATAACTTTAGAGATAGTGCAGTTTTAGATATAATTGAACTATTAAAAAAAAGAGGTGTTGAAATCGTTTTATACGAGCCTTTATTAAATGAATCAACTTTCAGAGAAACATTAGTCATAAAAGATTTAAGTAAATTTATTAAAAGTTCAGATTTAATTATTGCAAATAGGATGTCTGAAGAGCTGAAGCCTGCTATTGATAAAGTTTATTCTAGAGATATTTTTTTTAACAATTAATAATCAATTATTATTACCCCAATTTTGAGTTAATGGTAATATTTGTTTTTCATTTGTTTTTATTTTTCTTCCATTAATAACTAAAGTAGATATTAAGCAAGAGTCAGCTAATGAATGTGATCTAGTGTCAATTTTAGAGTATGAATTTTCATTAATATTATTTGTAAATTTTAATTCATTTGTTTTATAAAATGATGGCGGATATAAATTTTCTTCTTTTAAAAAAGAAAAACCAGAAATAACTACTTCCTCAGCATCAAGATAAAAACACAAAGCACAAGCAAATGCTCCAGTTGAAATTAATGAAGAATTTTTATAGTCCAATTGATTATTTTTAATTACAGAATTAATTACAATTTTTCTTGTAAACCTATGAATTGAAAAAAAACTTTTAATATTAGGATTCAATATTTTTGGATCTTCTAGCAAAGTATCATTTGATTGTACAGAAACTACGCTACCTAAATTTATGTCTTTAAGAAGGTTATTTTTAATAATTACAGATCTCACATCTTTATTTAGAGCGGTTTTTTTATTAATAAGTTCAAAATCTACTACGGTCATTTCGGGATCTTTCAGCCCAAGTTCTTTAGCATTTGCTGCAGATCCATTGACTGTTACGAGTATATGATTATTTGAGTATAAATCTAAATTTGGATTTGGAGCTGAGCCTAGAATAAAAATTTTTTTCCCTCTTATTTTATTCTTTAATCTGAAAAGTTTAAAGATCTCTATTGGAGTAAAAAATATCTTTTTCAGAACCCACTTATTATTAAAAATAAAATTGAACATTATTATGAATAAATTTTTGATTTAAAATACTAAAATATAATATACACTAATTATTACCATATAAATCAATGTTGATAAAAAGATTGTTGTTTATTTTTATTGTATATATATGAAAGAATAATTAACTTGTCACTATGAAAAATAAATTAAAAATTCTTGATTGTACACTTCGTGATGGTGGATATTATAATCAGTGGGATTTTGAAGCTAGTACAGTTGATAAATATGTTAAAGCCATGATTGTCGCAAAAGTTGATTATGTAGAGATTGGCTTTAGAAATTTCTCCCAAAATCACTTTTTAGGGCCATATGCATACTCTACAGATAGTTTCTTAAATAATATTAAAAATATTGAAAAGTTAAACATTGCAGTAATGTCTGATGCCTCAATATTTTTAGGAGATAAAAAAGATATAAAAAATAAAGTACGACAGCTATACAATTATAAAGAAAAATCCCCAGTGTCATTAGTAAGAATTGCTGTGCACTATAATTCAGTAGAAGAGTCAAAAGATATTTTACTTACTTTAAATGAACTTGGATACTCTGTTGCTTTAAATTTAATGCAAACAGGAGGAAAAACTGCCATAGAAATTGAATCAGTTGTAAAAATTATATCAAGTTGGGATGTTGTAGAAACTTTATATTTTGCAGACTCCCTGGGAAACATGGATAACGAAGAAGTAGTAAGTATAATAAAAATACTCAATAATTGTTGGAATAAAGAGTTAGGTATTCATACTCACAATAATAAGGGAAAAGCAATTAGCAATTCCTTAGCGGCGCTAAATCATGGTGTCACATGGATCGATGCTACAGTTCAAGGTATGGGTAGAGGTGCTGGAAATGGAGCAACAGAAGATCTGCTACGTGAGATCAATAATATAAATGGAGATTTTTATCATCCACAAAGTTTATATAAATTAGCTTTAGAAGAATTTGGTGCTCTACAAAAAAAATATCAATGGGGACAAAGTTTACTTTATTCATTGGCAGCTGATTACAGTATTCATCCTACTTATATTCAAGAAATGGTTGCTGATGAAAGATATTCTAATGATGAAATTCTTAAAATTATTGAAAATATGAAAGATATTCCAACAAAATCTTATAATAAAGATACGTTAGAAAAACTTAAATCTAAATCAATTGATGGGCATACTTCAAAAAAAATTGAGGGGGCTTGGAATGCCGATAATTGGTGTGAAGGAAAAGATATTTTATTGATAGGTAATGGTCCTAGTAGCTTAAATTATAAAGATGGGATTGTTAATTATATAGAAAATTATAAACCACATGTTTTGTGTTTAAATATTAATAAAGACTATGATGAAAAACTTATCGATGGCTACGTTACGGCCAATAGTTCTAGAATATTAATAGAGTCCAAATATTATTTAGAAACCAAAAAGCCTATTTACACCTCCAAAAATTTATTTTCTGATAATCCCAATTTAACAAAAATATCGAAACAAATAAAAGATTTTGCAGTTAGTATAACTGAAAATAACCTAAAAATTGAAAACAGTAGCTGTGAAATACCTTATTCCTTGAGTGTAATTTATGCTTTCTGCCTACTTTCAGCTGGAAACGCAAAAAAAATCTATATGGTTGGTTTTGATGGGTATGAAAAAAATGATAATAGGCAAGATGATATGGTAGATGCAATTAATCAATATAAAAAACATTCAAAATCTATTGAGTTAATATCACTAACACCAACTAATTATCCAATATCTAAAAGCTCTATTTATGCTCCAAAATAAAGAAGGCAATTTTCTAATAGTCATCCCAGCCCGATATAACTCATCTAGATTTCCTGGAAAACCACTAGCTAAGATTATAGATAAAACTATGATTCAAATGGTTTGGGAAACATGTGTTAAAGCTAGTACAAAAGAAAATGTGGTCGTAGCTACAGATGATATTAGAATTATAAAACACTGCCAGGACATAGGCATGAATTATATTTTAACTTCAAAAAAATGTAAAACTGGAACAGATAGAGTAATTGAAGTTTCAAAAAAAATTAAATATAATTTTTATATTAATGTTCAAGGAGACGAACCATTAATATCAGAAAAGGATATAAAGAAAGCTATTGTTTCCTTCAATGAAAACAAAAACCATATAATAAATTGTATGACAAAAGTAGTTAATGTTGAAGAATTTAAAAATATTAATGTGCCTAAGGTAGTTATTAATAATAATAATGAGCTTTTATACATAAGTAGATCTCCCATACCAATTAGTAAAAATAACAAGTTTCAAAAAGCATATAAGCAGGTATGTATTTATTGTTATCCACGTGAAATCTTATTACTGCCAAATATATTCAATAAAAAAGGTAGAATCGAAACAATTGAAGATATTGAAATTATTAGATTCCTTGAATTAGGTTATACAATAAAGATGTTAGAGCTTAAAAAGTCAACTGTAGCAGTAGATACACCACAAGATTTATATAGAGTTAGAAAAATTGTTAAAAATAGAAGATAGTTTTAAATATTTTTTATTTGATTGCGATGGAGTAATTCTTAATTCAAATAGAATTAAAACATCTGCATTTAGAGTTGCATTAGAAAAAGAAAATGAATTATTAATAGAAAAGTTTATTCGCTATCATAAAAAAAACCAAGGTATTGATAGATATGTAAAAATAAAATATTTTATAGAAAAAATTAAAAAGATAAAATTTGATAAAGATATTTATGATGCAATTTTAAAAAAATATGCAGTTTATTGTAAGAGAGAATTATTACATGCTCCACTAATTCCAGGTATATTAGATCTTTTGAAAAAACTTAATGTAAATCCTAGTAATAAATGTTTTGTAGTATCAGGTTCTGATCAAAAAGAGCTGATTAAAATATTTAAAAAAAGACATTTAAATATTTTTTTCTCAGAAATATTAGGAAGTCCCAAAACAAAATATGAAAATGTACAATATTTAATTAATAATAATAAAATCAATAATCCAACAATCTTTTTTGGTGATGCTGAAAGTGATTATCAAACAGCAAAAAAATTTAAGTTTTCATTTGTATATGTTTATGGTGCCTCAGACTGGTTAAATGGAATGAAAATTTGTAAAAAAGATAAAACTGAAATCATAGAAAATTTCTTATAATACATTATTTTAGCCGAAAATAATAAATGGCCAATTATCAATTTAATTGATAAAATATTCCCATGAAGTCATCTATTGAATCTTTTAACAAGGCAAAACTCTATTCAAATAAAGGTGAAAGCTATTTTTCTAGCTATGATGATATTCTAGCTAGTTATATTTATTTAAACCAACCAATAGTTTTTGTTGAAATAGGTGTTAGAGATGGTGGCGGTTTAGAAATGTGGAAAGATTATCTGCCAGATGGATCTAGAATTATTGGCATTGATAATAATTCTGCAGCTAAGTATTTTGAATCTGATCAATACGAAATTTTTATTGGAGATCAGGCTGATGAAAAATTCTGGAGTGATTTTTTTTTGAAAGTTGGCAATGTTGATATAATTTTAGATGATGGTGGCCATACAAATATGCAGCAGTTAAAAACATTACTGTCGACAATTAATTATATTAACGATGGTGGCATGCTAATAATTGAAGATACGCATGCTAGTTATTTACCTGCTTTTTCTAATCCGTCAAAATATTCTTTTATTAGATATGTTTATAATTTAGTAGATCGAATAAATTATCGTTACGAACCACTTTCTTCAAAAAATAATTATCTAGATCTCCCAATTTATAAAATTTCATTCTTTGAATCAATTTGTGTTTTATATAAAGATATAAAAAAATCAAATCTTTCAAAGATAATTGATAATGGGGGAATATCAATGGATCATGAAGATTTAAGACATAAAGATGAGACTATTGATAAACTTAAAGTAAGATTCGCTTACTTAAAATACATTCCTTTAGTAAAAACTTTAGTTTCGTACTTTATTAGAAAAAAAATTAGTTTAGAATATATTAAAATGAAAAAGTACTTTAAATAGTTTTATTAACAGCAATTAAAACTCAAAAATTAAATAATTATTATTTGACTTATAATGTAATGATAGTCGGCCTTGGGAATATAGGCATGGGTTATGATTTTAATATAAAATCAAGTAAAATAGTTATGACACATTGCAAGGCATTTAGCTTACATCCTAATTTCAATATAGTAGCAGGAGTTGATAAGGATATCAAAAAAAAACCTCTATTTGAAAAACGTTTTAAAGCTTCATTTTATACGTCTATAAAGATAGCACTCAAGAATTATAAACCTGAAATAGTTGTAATATCAGTTAATACAAAAGATATTGTTAGTGTCTTTTATGAAATTATTGGAATACATAAACCTTCATTATTGTTAGTTGAGAAGCCTATTTCATATGATTATTTATCAGGCTTAAAGATTTTCAATTATGTCAAAAAACACAAAATCAATTTTTTTGTAAATTATATTAGAAGTGCAGATCCTAATACTATGAAGCTTAAAAAACTTATTGAAAATGAAAAAAGTAATCCGAACTTTTCAGGATCTTTATATTATTCACGCGGACTTTATAATAACGCTTCTCATTTTATAAATCTTTTAGAATTTTTATTTGGTTCAGTTAAAAAAATTCAAATTATCAAAAAAAATAAAGATTTTAATAGATATGATCCACAGCCAAACTTTATATTAGAGTTTGAAAAAGGAAGTATAACTGTGCTATATGTTAACACATCCATATTTGATGGAGGACACATAGATCTGGTTATCAATAAAAAGAAAATTTATTACAATTGTAAAAATGGAAATATTACTTATGAGAATCAGTCAAGAAAACGTAATAGCGATTCAGAAATAAAAATAATTAAAGGTAGTATGGCTGACTATCAAATGAATGTTGTAAAAAATCTTGATAATTTTTTAAAAAACAAAAAATCAATTATTTGTGATGGTCAATCTGCATTAATTACTTTAAAGATAATTTCTAATATACATAGGAAATTAAAATGAACAAAAATATATTAGCAATAAATGGTGGCTTAAAAACAATTACCAGACCATTTAAAAAATACATTACCTTAGATGAAAGAGAGGTCGATGCTGTTTCTGAAGTTATTAGAAGTGGAAACTTATCATCGTTCTTTGCTAATAAAAATGGTTTTTTGGGTGGAAAAAAAGTAAATGAATTTGAAAGGGCTTGTGAAAGTTACTTTGGAGTAAAACATGCTATCACTGTAAATTCTTGGACTTCAGGCTTAGTTGCCGCAGTAGGAGCGTTAGAAACAGAGCCTGGAGATGAAATAATTACTACTCCTTGGTCAATGTGTGCCACAGCCACAGCTATTCTCCAATGGAATGCAATTCCTGTCTTTGCAGACATTGAGGATAATACATTTAATATTGATCCAGATGAAATTATAAAAAAAATCACAAATAAAACAAAAGCGATTATAGCTGTAGATATATTTGGGCACTCAGCAAATATTAAAGAATTAAGAAAAATTGCAGATGAATATAATTTAAAGCTTATTTCCGACTCTGCACAAGCTCCAGCGGCAACATATCATGGTGAATATGCTGGCACTTTGGCTGATATAGGTGGCTTTAGCTTAAATTACCACAAACATATTCATACTGGGGAAGGTGGAATTTTGGTAACAAATGATGACCGACTAGCAAAAAAACTTAGATTAATAAGAAACCATGGAGAAGCTGTTATAGATAAAGAGGACATAGATAAAGAAAATCAAAGATTACTTGTAAATATGCTTGGACATAACTTTAGGATGGGTGAGATAGAAGCTGCAATTGGATTGGTTCAATTATCAAAACTTAATGCAAATGTTAAGTCAAGGCAAGTAGCTGCTAAGAATCTAACTCTTGGACTTAAGAATTTGCCGGGATTAATCACTCCTATAACAGAGAAAAATTGCTCACATTCATTTTACGTATATGCCATAAAAATTGACCAAAATATATTGAAAGTACCTCGCAGTAGAATTATTAAAGCTCTTGAGTCTGAGGGTGTGCCTGGCATAATGGAAGGATATACTAATTTACACTTACTTCCATTATACCAAAACAAAATTGCTTATGGATCTAGTGGGTTCCCATGGAATTCACCATATAACGATAATCATCATGATTATACAAAAGGTATATGTCCAATAGCAGAAAATTTACATGATAAAAATTTAATTGGACTTCAAATTTGTATGCATGAATTTGACAAAGAGGAAGTAGATTTAGTAATTAAATCATTTAAAAAAGTATGGAGTGCACTTGATACACTCTGAGTGTAAATTAATTTTCAACTTATTTGGTTTAATTTAAGAAATGCTTCCAACCAGAAAAAAAATAGGTTTTATTTGTAATGATGCGGGTGCAGCAAATATAATATGCTCTTGGATTCAAACCAAAGACATCAATAAATACAATTTTTACTTGAAAGGACCTGCAATACAGATATTTAAACACTTAAATATAAAAAATCAGAGAAATATGAAAAAAGTAATCTTGTCTTCTGATGTTATAGTTGCAGGAACTGGATGGATGAGTGATGTAGAGTTTAATGCTATTAAGATAGCTAATTTGAATAAGATTTATTCGATAGCAGTTATTGATCATTGGGTGAACTACAAAGAAAGATTCATTAGAAATAGAAAATTATATTACCCTAATGAATTTTGGGTAACAGACAGATACGCATATAATATTGCAAAAAAGTACTTTCCATCAAACAATATTTTTTTGAAAAAAAATAATTACTTAAATATTCAACTAGATAAAATAAAAAAATCTAAAAGTGATAAGAAAACAATATTATATATTTTAGAACCTATTCGTAAACAATGGATAAAAAATAAAAAATCAGAATTTCAATCACTTAATTTCTTTTTAAGTAAGTTAGAAAAAATTTCTTTACCAAAAGAATTTATAATTAAATTAAGATTACACCCATCGGAAAAAAAGACAAAATATAATAATTGGATAAAAAAGCAAAAAATAAATAACATAGAGTTAGATAAAAATATCGATTTACATCAGTCAATAGGTGAATCATATTGCGTTGTTGGTTTAAATTCATTTGCTCTCGTAATAGCCCTTAAATCATATAAAAAGGTTTATTGTTCATTGCCACCATGGGCTCCTTTATGTGTACTTCCATTTAAAAAGATAGTTCATTTGAGGAATCTCTAATATTTATGAAATTTTAAACAAACTGTTTACAGCTAGATGCACTAAAATATATATATTTCACACTGATTTTATTTCATTTATACATTGAATCTCACTATTGATAGAGAATTAACAATGTAGATTTCCTTAAAAATTAACAATTTTTTTATTTGAGAGCTACTTTAGATAATTATCATTTACATTAGAATAATTATGAGATCTTAAGTTCATGATTTTTTTTAGTCTTTTTAATGTAGTGATAAATATAATTTAATTAGTATTTTAATAATTAACAACTATCATTATATAGATAAATAAAATAATATTATTTTTATTAATTATTTTTATTAATTATTTTTATTAATTATTTTTTTAAGTGTTTTCCTTATGAAATTATGTGTAATTCCCGCAAGAGGAGGTAGTAAAAGAATTAAGAATAAAAATATTAAATTTTTTGTGCAAAAAGAAATTATTTATTACTCAATTAAGGCAGCTTTAAATTCAAAACTTTTTGATAAAATAATTGTTTCAACAGATAGTAAAGCTATCGCAAAAGTTGCAGAGAAATATGGGGCTGAGGTTCCTTTTGTAAGACCAGCGAATATCTCAGATGATCAAACTGCAACTATTCCAGTCATTAAGCATGCAATAAAATTTTATGAACGTCAGAATATATTAATAGATGATGTTTGCTGTATATATGCAACAGCACCTTTCATCCAATCAACAGACATCAAAGAAACATTTAAAATACTTAAATCTCATAAATGGGATTATGTATTTGTTGCTACAGAATATAATTATCCAATATATAGATCATTTAAAAAAGATAAAAATGCTGGAACTAAAATGCTTTATACTAATCAATTTAATTCAAGATCCCAAGATTTAGAGAATATTTACCATGATGCGGGTCAATTTTATTGGGGTACAGCCGATGCCTGGAAAAAAAATACTAAAATTTTCTCAAAAAATTCGACCTTTAAAACAATACCCTCTTGGCGAGTCAATGATATTGATACAATTGATGATTGGAAAAGAGCAGAATTTATGTTTCAGATTTTGAATAATAAAAATAGAGTTAAATAAATATATATGTTCAATATTGCTATATTTAATTTAAACCCACTCTCCTTCCACTGTTGTCTCAGTAAATTTGAGGCTTTCTATATGAAGGCCATAAAGGTGCCTATTGCCCACCATCTATCTAATGTGTGAGGGAGGTCGACTTTCTAGGCTGAATTGAGAATAGTTAAAGGTACCCTATCACTTACTTCGTTACTTTCTTCCTTCCTTTCTTTCTTTCTTTCTTTCTTTCTTTCTTTCTTAGGTGAGGTCGGGAACAGGTGATTGCTTGTTTTAAGCTATGTTTTAGAATCATGACTCTGACACGGAATTCGTGGTTAAAATTCTTTAGAACTAGACTCAGAGTCCAAGTTTGACTCCCTTGAGTCTACTTTAGTTGAGGTGGTGCTTGACCTGTATTGCTATAAAGTCTATGTTGCATTACTTCAATTAATCGTATGATTTAACTGAAGCAAACATTATGAGCGTTTGCTAAGAAACACTATATACACCCTTTTTTTTGAGAGTATATAGGCCTCACTAGAAGTCAGTTAGTGTCAGGGCAATTTGAAGGAATAATTGAATGGTCAATTTTTGGCCAAACACAAGTGTCG
>MDTF01004943.1_pt1 | contig 11196 bp, 12 predicted proteins | sample 811191 | NCBI WGS metagenome assembly MDTF01 (sample SAMN05326649, study PRJNA326480) | marine metagenome | isolation source: seawater | place: Southern Ocean | collected 2011
GTTTCGTTTTTCACTGTCGCCCGGCTTGCTTATAGTTTTTGTTGTGCCTTCGTGCTTTTTTATTTTTTAGTCTACAATCCATACTTCATCTACTTTACCACTTGTCGTGTCAATGTCAACCGAAAGCCAATAAGTCCAAGGTTCACTCATATATTCAATTCCTAGGTCAACTGTGTAGTGAAGTCTACTTTCTGTCTGTTGGTCGGGTTCTCCAAGCATTTTCAGTACTTCAGTTTTCGTTTTTCCGATTAGGAGACTGTCGTTAACAAGGTTGTCGGTCATTTTTCCTTTAGTCTGCATGTCGCCTGATTTCCATTTTTTGCTATTGAATTCAAGGTCGTTTTTGTCGGACTGATTATTTGTTCCACACGACAACATTGTCAATGTCAGAATGAGTGTCAATATGGTTTGCAGTCTGTTCATTTTTGCATGAGGCACAACGGTTTGTGTAAGAATAGTAAGGGATTTCGAAGGACTGAACTTTCAATTTATCACTTAGCCAAATTTGCAATTTTTTCTTTAATTAATAGACATGCAAAATTGTAAATTTTGCGGACTTTGTAAAATGCACTTCACTTTGGGATAAGCACTAAAACCCTTATTATTTTTACACTTTGTTACCTGTAGGCTATTTTGTTTCAGTTCCTATTTTTCCGTTGATTTGTTAATTCGTATGAAATTATATACGCCTTTTCCTTCTGCAATTAATTCATCATTCTGAAAGGCTTTCATTTTCGTTACAAGTATTCTATTACCTAACCTAACTATTTTACCTTCCACAATTATTTCAGATGCTTCAGCACCTTTTAAATAATCTATTCTTAAATCAATAGTTACTAATTTATCTTCCAATGACGTAAAGTGAGTGCTTCCTGCAATACCACCAACAGAGTCCATTATTGTAGCAATAATTCCTCCGTGCCACCTGTTTGTTCTCATATCTCCAACAATTTCATCTCTAAAGGGAACTTTAACTTTTACAAACCCTTTTTCAAGTTCCAATAATTTTAGTCCTAAAAATTTATGAACTGGAATACCTTCTTCAATTATTTGTTTAATAAATCCTATGTTTTTTTCTATCATTTATTTTGATTCTAATTATTGTTCTTGGCTTACAGGTAACGGTGAGTATATGAAAAGTAGGCGATTTCGAAGGACTAAACTTTCGGTTAAGCACAAACTTTGATACGAGGCATAAGCCCTAAATTTATTGCTGTTTAGCCTATTTTTTATATACATTGTTGTGTGTAGTCTTTTTTAAAATCTAACCGATAATCCGCCACCCCAACCATATTGATTGTTGTAATTTCCTTGAATAGAGAAATTTCGGGAAACTATGTATGACAGTCCCACAAGCCATTCTGTTTCGCCTTCATAATCTACGCCATCTTCAAAATCATTTATCCAGCCAAAATCTGCTCTATACTCATACTCCCCCTCCAAAAATATCCTTGGGAAGAGCAATAATTCCCTATCAAGTCTTATTCTTGGTCGTAGCTGGTGGTCAATGCTAAAGTCAAGACTGAACATATAAGGTGTAAAGTACTTGATGCCTGCAAGTCCAACAGTGTTTATTTCATCAAATGAATCTTGGCTTTCGTTTTCTGCATTTATTCCCACATAAAATCGAACCCAATCGTTAATGTAACGATTATAGCTTATTTCAACTTCCGCATTTTCCTTGTAATCAAATTCGCCACGTAAACTAAATTCATTTCTAATGTTACTGGATGTCAGCATAATTTCATTAAAATTTGAGCCTAATCGAGCCATTCCCCAATTGTAGTATTGATTGGACTCGTGAATCAGTTTTTCAACAGGGTAATCTTCCATTCGTTCATCTGGTGGTGTATCGTAGCTGAAGATGCGAGCCATACCACTCATCATATGGTACAGCACGTGGCAATGAAAAAACCAATCTCCATATTCCTCATTGTAGAATTCTATTGTCACTTCCTGCATTGGTGGCACGTTTACGGTATGTTTTAATGGCGAGCGTTCTCCACTTTTATTTATGACTCTAAAAAAATGACCGTGCAGGTGCATTGGGTGGTGCATCATTGTGAGGTTATTAAGTGTGATGCGTGTTACCTCTCCGCTATTGATTTTGATTTTGTCCGTCTCGGCTAATGGAACTCCGTTCATGCTCCATATGTATCGGTTCATATTTCCCGTAAGGTTTAGCAATAGTTCATTAACCTTCGCATCTGTGGGAAAGGTTGTAGCTTCTTTAGCTTTCAAAAAATCATAGTTGAAATAAGTTTTTCGAGTATTATAATCAAATGCCGAAGTATCCTTTTGCATCTTGCGTTGATGGTGCATATGATTCTCCATGCCTCCCATATTCATTTCTTCTTTTTTAGTGGAATCCTTTTTTTTCGAGCCATTCATCTTCATATCATCTTTCATCTTCATATGGTCGTGGCTCATATCCATTTTCATCCCGTACTTTTCTTTCAGGTACATTGGGTCTTTCCTTTTGGGATTAGAAATGATAGATGGTGCACCCATTTTCATATCCATTTTTGCCATTTGTTGCATTATCGCAATCTTATCAGGTCTGTCGATAACCGTTGCAGGAAATAATTCGCCTTTTCCTACTTGGATTGAAGTATGCCCCGAACCATCTTGGGCGGTTGCGGTAATTTCCAACGTTCCATCGGGTACAGTAACTATGACATCATAGGTTTCTGCTATTGCGAAAAGAAATCGGTCTTTGGAAACAGGTTGCACATCCACGCCATCACTTGAAACAATTTGTGGGTTTCCACCGCCAAAATCCAACCAAAAATAAGTGGATGCCGAAGCGTTGATAAAGCGTAGTCGCACCTTTTCACCTGCATTGAAATTGGGATATTTCGCTGTATCCATTCCATTACTCAAAAATGCAGGGTAGTAAATGTCGGCAATATCTGCACCTTCCATACGGTCTCGCCACATTTTCAGTTGAGCGCCAAATGCTCCTCTTGCTATCGCTCCGCTCAACGGTACTGCTGTTCCTTTTTTGACCTGATACCATTCGTTGCCTCTTTTCAGGTTTCGCAATACGTTTTCCGATTTTTCATTTGTCCAATCGGACAACACCACAACCAATTCTTTATCGTACTCCAATGATTCTTCTTTTGGTTGGATAACGATTGAACCATATACTCCTTTTTGCTCCTGTAGCATTGTGTGAGAATGATACCAATATGTTCCTGTTTGGTTTATTGGTATTCGGTATTGAAAGGTAGTATTTGGTTTGATTGGTGGCGTTGTTAAGTAGGGTACTCCATCAAAAAAATTTGGTAGGATAATTCCGTGCCAATGCACAGAAGTTTCAACATCCATTTTGTTGGTTACGTTGATGATGGCAAGGTCTCCAATGGTAAATTCTAACGTTGGTGCAGGAATTCCACCATTAACAGTCATCCCATCAGCAGTTACTCCCGCCAATGTAATTTCATTTTGTTCAATGGTTAAGTTATATTCCTTTACAGGTCTGCCTTCTTCGGCTCTGTCATCTCCGTTTGTTCCTACTTGTGCAACGAGAAAATTTGTGCTTAGAGCAAAAAGTATTGAGAGTGCTATGCTTTTAATCATTCTATTTCTCGTTTTCAAGGCGTTCAATCATTTTTTTCATTTCTGCAATTTCTCTTTCTTGTGCCTTAATGATTTCTTCTGCTAGTTTTTTAACCTCTGGGTCTTTTAGGTCAGCTTTTTTGCTTGTAAGGATTGCAATGGAATGGTGAGGTATCATTGCTCTCATCCATTTCACATCGGCTATCGGAATTTGTTGCCTTACCAAATATGTTGAGGCAATCATTAGTAAAACACTCCCAGCAAGAATTGCTGTATTTTTAAGCTTATTGGTGTACATTTTATGCATAAATAAGAACATGATAATTGCCATACCTCCAATGCCAATTAATGTCATATACATTCTCGTCCAACTGAAAAATACGTGGCTGAATTCGTAGGTGTTGAAGTACATCGTAATGTACATTGAGATTGCCGAACAAAGCAGCATCAATATAAATTTTGTATAGTTTGAATTATTCATATTCATGTTTTTTTAGATTACACACAACGGTCTAGTGTATGAGCAGTAGCGGATTTATAGCTACTACTTTTCGTAAAGCAAGATACTTAATAAAATACAAAAACGGTTCAAGTTTGCACTCAAACCGCTATTGCTTATACACAATGTTAGGCACTGGCTTTTTTTATTTTAAAACGCTTGTCCAATTCCAAAATATAGCAAATTATCTTCTTTCGACATTCCGTAATCCAAGAAAATTATGGTCGATTGATTCCAAGCAATTCGTAGTCCACCACCATATGAATATTTTATGTCTTTAAGGCTCAAATCTTGCCAATGGTTTCTTACTGTTCCGGCATCAAAAAATGGGGCAACACCAATTCCGAAATTCTGCTTTCCAAGTTTTACATCTGCAATTCTATACCTCAATTCAAGATTGGTAAACCACATTGACCTTGCTAAAAATCGGTTTGCTCTATAACCTCTCAAAGAGTGCTTACCACCTAAAGCATTTACACTTCCGTCTGGACTCCACTGGTCTTGAAATTCAAAAAAAGGTGCATTGTTTCCAAAAATATGACCAAGTCCAATACGTCCTGCTAAAACGGTTCTTGGACCAAAAGGTAGTTTTTGGTAATATCGTCCTTGTATAAACAATTTGTCAAAATCGAATTGAGAACCAATAATGTTACTCGAATATTCGTTGGCAATTTCAAAATATGTTCCTTTTGTCGGGTCTGGTTCAAAATCTCTTGTATCGTAAATCAAAGCGGTTTGTAAAATAGATACCCAACCACCTTCTAAACCTGAAATTTTACCACTCTCAAAATCTCGTTGTAATAAAGAAAATCCATTAGGTGCAGTTGTTTCTTCTCCCGTTGTAGGATTTATAGCTTCTGCTTCTGTACCCTCAAACGTTTTATAGCTTAAATGCTGAATTTCATAACCGCCCATTAGTCGCCATTTCCCATTTCCCAAGGCATAATCTGCTTTTAAATTGAGCATAAACTCAGTTTCACGAAATCGATTTGACAAAGCATCTGTTACAAATTCTGCTTCTCCTGTTTCTCCTGGTCTTAAAGTTTTTCTTGCTCTATCATATTCTTTATAAGTTCTAAAGGTTGTATTCGGGTCAGAGGGCAAACTCAAATCTCCAAGCGTAGCATCAGTTAACCCAAAGTACAGATTAGCGGGATTTTGCTGTGCTTTAAAATCAATTTTGAAACGCCAACGAGAACCTTTGTAATAGGGAACATCTAACTTTAAAACTAACTCCCTTGCATTAGAAGTATAGTAAGCTGCGTTGGCTGTAAGTTTCATTAAATAAGGTGTATAAGGAAAAAGCGGATTGTCCTTTTGTCCGTTCCAATAGATGTTGGTTCTTGCACCAAAACCAAAACCTGTTACAGGGTCGGAAGAAAGTTCTGGAAGTCCTGTGAAAAATGTACCTTCTTTCTTTTTTGCCAAATCGGCATCAGACATTCGTTTCGATTTGATGAACGACAAGCTGTCTTGTGTTTGTGCGTTTGAAATTGAAAACACAAAAAACGAAAGAAGTCCTATGATGTAATATTTCATTGTCAAGAATTTTTAAGTTCTCGACAAAACTCCAACCCAATTTTGCAGAAATTTTGAATTATGAGAAAATGGGTAAAATTTTAGAACAAAATCTTGAAAATATGTTCGCTATCTAAAAAACCGTATTCAATACGCCAAGAATGACGTTCGCAGATTTGCTTTACAATAGACAAGCCTAAACCATTACCTATGTTTTGGTTTGATTTTTTAGAAAAGCGTTTAAACAAGGCTTCTTTGTTTAATTCTTTCTGACCTGAATTAGTTACGGTAAGTTCTTTATTATTCAGTGATATTGAAATTCTTCCTTGCTCACTATTATGTTGAATAGCATTGAAAATCAAATTAGTAAAGAGTGTTTCAATCAAATGTTCATTAGCGTTTAGAACAATGTTTTTCTCAATTTGGGTTTGAAAAGAAAGTTGCATTTCACTAAAATAGTCTTCGAGCTGTTCTATGCTTTTTTCAACTATTTCGCTGATATTAACAGGTTGATTTGCTTCAAATTGCTGGTTTTCAATTTTTGAGAGTAATAATAAGTTCTTATTGAGGTGCGAAACCTTTGTTAGCGTTACATTTATGTCTTCAAGCAATTGAAATTGACGTTCGGTCAATGGTTCCTTTTGCAAGAGAACATCAATTTTATTTTTGATAATCGCTAAAGGGGTTTGCAGTTCGTGAGAAGCATTTTCGGTAAATTCTTTTTGTGACTTGTAGGTTGCAACGCTATGTTTTATGAGCTTGTTTAAGGCGTTGTTTAATTCTTGAAATTCTAACGTGTTTGTTTCTGAAAACTCTGGGACATATTGGTTTGCTAATTGAAAAGATTTTAGTTTTTGTAAAGTGTCTTGAAAAGGTGTCCACACTTTTTTAGAAACTTGTCTATTTATAAGCCAAAAACCAATGATTAACACAAGAAAGAAGAATAAAGAAAGTAGAGCAATGTAAACTACGGTTTCTTCGGTTTCCTCAACATTGGTTTCAATGGTCAACATATAGTTTTCCCCATTGATTTGAATGGTTGTTTTTAAAACTCTAAATCGGTCGATTGATTGGTGTTTTACATACGGGTTTTGAAGTCGTGTTGTGTAAACACTATCCTTTTGTAGAGGGTTTTCAATAAGTTTTATCTGATTTCTTGGTTGCATTTCGTTCCAAAACGCAATGCTTTCAGCAAGTTGGTCATTTTTTAGATGTTGCTCTCTAAATTCGTTTTCAATACGTTGTGCAATTAATTGGTTGTTTTCATCCAATTCTTTTATCCAAATCCAATCTACTAAAAACAAATAGGCAGGAATGCTTAATGCAAAAACGCCAAAAGCAAAAATGGCAAGGGGTTTTAATGATTTGTGTAAAAGTTTTTTCATACTTCCCATTTGTAACCTGAACCGTAAACTGTTTTTAAATAGCTGTCGCAACCTGCTTCAGACAATTTCTTTTTTAGGTTTTTAATGTGTGCATAAACAAAGTTGTGATCGTCTAACATATCTGCAAAATCTCCCGAAAGATGTTCGGCTAAAGTGCTTTTTGACAAAACCCTGTTTTTGTTGCCAATGAAATATAAAAGTAAATCGTATTCTTTTTTTGTGAGAATAACGGGTGTACCATTTACCTTAACTGATTTGGAAAGTAAATCAATCTCAATTTCGTTTTGAATTATTGTGTTTGAATTGTCAAACTGTTTCCTGCGGATGATTGAATAAATTCGAGCGGCTAATTCTGAAAGGTGAAACGGTTTTGTCAAGTAGTCGTCTGCACCCAATTGCAAGCCGTATATTTTGTCGTCAAGAGCATTCTTTGCAGAAATAATAATGACACCGTCTTGTTTGTTTTGTCTTTTTAGTTCTTCTAAAATTTTAAGTCCATTGCCATCTGGCAACATAATGTCCAAAACAATACAATCGTATTGATAAATCCCGATTTTGCTAATAGCTTCATTGAAAGTTGACGCTAATTCACACAAGTAATCTGAAAGGTATTCTATTATACTTTCAGCAAGTTGTTGTTCATCTTCAATTATCAGGATTTTCATTTGTCAAATTACCACCACAATTTTGAATTTTTTTTGAATTTTGATTATGTGGCTGTCGTTTTTTTAGCTTGTGCCTAACGTTATAGGCTAAGAAATGTGCCTAGCGTTTAGGCACATAAGAAGCTATAACAATTTAATTATGAATTATTTTGTTAAGTTGTATAAGAGTGTCAAGGCATATTTTTTAGCCATTGTTGGCAAACGTTTTTTTACTTCTTTATTTTTTAGTCGTCACGCTGCTATCAGGTGTATTTGTTCGCTGACTGTGTTCTTGTTTTACGGAATCCTCTCTAGTTTCTTTTTCGGAATCCTTTATGGTTTCTTTTGTGGATTTATAGCAGTGTTGGTTGTTATTATTGTTACTGAGATTTGGGCAAGATTCGCTACTGCAAGTTTTAGGGGTAGATTCTAAGCTACCAACAACAAAACCTAGATAATAAAACCCACTAATGACTATTGTCAATATGGTTATCCCGATGATTATCAGATTTCTATAATCACTTAATATCTCCCTATTAATTTCTGGGTCAGTATAACCATCAAATCGATTCTTTCTCTTGTAAACGCCACTTTCAACCATTTTCTTAAATGATTCTAACATAGCTTCGAGCCTTTCTATTCTGAAATCTATCTCAACCTGTGACCAATTGTCATAATCCCTATTCCTAAGAGTTTCCTTAACATTTGGGTGGACTTCATAGTAGTAAGCAAACATATGCAGCGCAATTGATTCATCTTTATTTCCAAATATCGCTCCTGTATATGCGTACACTTTATCGTTCCAAAATTGTTCTTGTACGTTATATTTCTCTTCGGAGAATTTCTCAGTCACCTCTCCTTTAAGTTCAGAGATTAGGTCGAGGGCTTGGTCTTTGGTCATAGTCGATGTATTTTAAATGGTTGCCAACGTTTTAGCTAAGAAACGTGGGGATTTCGAAGTACATTTCTGTCCGCCCGTGATGAACTAAACTACGAAGTTCTAAGTTTGCTTTTAGTTCGTTTCGCCCCATGTTTTCTTAGGTTTTGTTGGCATTAGTTTTTTTATTTATTCCATTCAGTCGTATCGATTTCACTTTCGTTAATCGATTCATATTGGATTAGATACTGTCCTACAGGTTGAGTTATTACTAGCTCATAAGGTTCTCCATTTGTAGTCGCGCCACAATCGAAAAATCTATTTTGGATTTTCATATTTTCCGTTTTGTGTTCATACCTAACAAAGTCAAACTGCCATTCACAAAAACTCGAAATGGAATTCAAAAGGATAATTAGTCCTGCCGATATCAATGTTCCAAGAGTAAGACTGATTGCTTTTTTAAAGTTAGTCGTGTTATGGTTCCAAGATTTATAAATCAAAAGCGCAATAGCTATTGGAATCAATAAAATCCAAACTTGTCTAAATGATCTTGCAATTGCAACCGTAGCAAAGTCAATATTCAAAATTCGAAAAATCATTCCTCTGGTGAACCACAGTCCAATAATGGTCCAAGCGAAAACTTTTGATATTGAAATGCGGAATGTCATTTTTTAATTAATGCCAACGGGTGCGGCTAAAGTTTAAGCGGTTTTCGGAGAACGTTTCCGTCCAACCGTGACGAAGCTAGTAAAAACAACGTAAGCGAGCTAACCAAACATCGCCCCGCTTAACTTTAGGCAATGTTGGTTTTCGTTTTATTCGTCCACCTGTGAGACGAAAAAATGAACGAACTTCTCCTTTCGATACACGGTCAAAAACAGAGAACAGAATAAAACGTCCGTCCGTGAGCAAGCCACGAAGCAGCAAGCTGTCCAGCGGTGAAAAGTAGAGTAGAAGTGCGGTCGCTCCATGCGTCCAACCGTGAGCTAAAAACGGAGCGACAAAACTCTCCAGCCGAGAATGCAAGAAAGTGGAACAGACGTGTCAGTCGTTCAACCGTGAATATGAAAAACAGGAAGATTTTGAGATGAGTTAGCTGTCGCTTTACAAAACCTAAAAACGTTCATTTTTTTAAATGAAAACCAACGGCCCTGGCTATGGCAAGTGCGGGATTTTGAAACCGAATCTTTGTCCGCCAAACCGAATGTTGTTTAGTTGTAATATCTTCATTTTTAAGCAGTCAGCCCGCATTTGCTATAGCCGATGTTGTGCTTTCGTGCTTTTATTTTTTCATTCTTAATTTCCTGTACTTCGTCTTAATCTCATCAGGCAATTTCTTCCAAATGTGATTTGGCAGTCCAACTTCTTTTTTCTCTTTCAATTTCTTATTTCCGTCCCAAGTTGTCACGAACTCCCAATAAACTATGAATAAGTCCTTTTCATGAACAAACTCCATCCAACCATCTGCAACCAAATTATCGGAATTGTCAAAAACTGAAATTCCCGAAAAGTTCTCTACTGAGCCATCAAGAAAGTCGGTTACGTGTCCTTCTATACAGCTATCAGACCAATCAAATCTCAAATCATTTTCGGTTACTTTATAGAACTTCAGGTCGTCTATGAGTTGATTTTCTACTTCTGATTTCAGTTTTGGGCCCATTCTGTCGGCAAAACCAAGGTCTTTGAAGTTAGGCTTAGTCTTGTTCATGAGTGAGGAATTTGATTTACGAATTCTATTCCACCAATTCTACCGTCTTTAAGAATGTCGAGGACAATGGTTCCTTCACTTTCATGTTCCAAAACAATGTTCTCTTCAAATTGCCATTCTGAACCAGGTTGATTTGGTCTGGCTCCTGATACAAAATGAATGTATGGTTGTCTAATCCATTTCTTTTTGTCTGAATTTTCTAATTGTTTAACCAAGTCAGTCCTGTCAGGCTCTTGTTCCTTAATCAAGTCAATTATCCATTCTATGTCGAAGTACGGGTTTTTCATTTTTTCTGCATGAAGCACAACGTTCTTGGCTAAAGCAAGCACGGTGAAAATAGCAGCTTAGCTGTCGGCCGAGATAAAGTTACTAGAAAGTAGGGAAGTGTCAAATTCATTGTCAAGCCGTGTTTGATTTAGCCTTTGTTGTAGCACGTTTTTATTTTTCTTTTAAATCTTCAGGAATCTCGTTTTTAAAGTAGTAATCGTTCCTGTCAAAAGGATAGTCTTGATTATGAATTATCCAATTCTTAGTGTTTTCAAAATAGAAGTTGAGCCCAAAGCTCATTGATTCATTTTCTTTTAAAACTAACTCTTTGAAGTCCAAAAGCTTCTTGCCGATATAAAGTTTAAATTCAGGAAAGTACTTGTCAATTGATTCAATTGGATACTTAAATTCATCGTCACCATAAAATTCGATTTCGTCAATTGCTTCTTCTATTTTAATATTTGTCAATCCATCTGTTGAAACAATTCTTAGCCAGAAATCTCCAAATTTTAAGAAGGTGACATTTATTCGATCAACTAATTCTCCATCTAGGTAAAAAGATTGAAGTCGTCCGTCTTCTAATCTTTCCCCAATCACTTTCTTTAAAAGCTCTTCTCCTTTCATTTTTTTAATGTGCTACAACGGTTTGGCTATGAGCAGTTGGGGATTTTTTGCCCTAACTTTTCACTTTAGCTCTGACCTTTATTTTATTTACTATTTTTCATTTAATCAACTAA
>MDTF01018548.1_pt1 | contig 11194 bp, 11 predicted proteins | sample 811191 | NCBI WGS metagenome assembly MDTF01 (sample SAMN05326649, study PRJNA326480) | marine metagenome | isolation source: seawater | place: Southern Ocean | collected 2011
AATGTTTGGACTTTAAGACCCCTAATCAAGTATTGTTTGGGATTAACCCACCGATTGCACTAGCTAGTTGAATCCGCGGATCCAGTTAATGGGCCAAGGTTTAATAATATCAAACAAGCGGAATAGTACAAAGCCAATACAAACCCATATCCAGCCTGCTGGGGCGGCGATCATGGTAATCCAAAAACCGACAAACTCATCCCAAACAATACCACCATGATCATGTACACCCAGATCTTGCGCAGTTTTACCACATAAGTAAATACCCACTAGGCTGGTAAATAGCACCATCAGTAGATAATGCTCAGGGGTAAGGTGAGATAGGGGCCAATAAAGTAAAACTGCCACTAAAGTACCAAAGGTGCCTGGAGCTTTTGGCGCAGCGCCACTGCCAAAACCAAAGGCTAGTAGGTGTACTGGGTTTAACCAATTGGGCTTTACCTGAAGCGGTTTCATACAGCCATTCCTTAAAAGTGTTGATAGCCTTGAGGGGCTGTATATAGGGTTTGGTCCTCATGCCAAATACGACAACCTAGCTGGGCACTAGTGTGACCTATAAGAGTTAGGGGTAATTGCTGCGCCTTTGAATAGGCTTGCACAGCTGGTATAAGATGCACCGGCAGGGTAAAACACAGTTCAAAATCTTCACCACCATTGAGGGCAAAATCTCGCGCTTGACTAAGTGATACCTGGCTCTGCAAGTCCGTTGACAAGGGAAGGTGGGTTAATTGCAGATCAGCACCACAGCCACTAGCAGACAAAACGTGACCTAAGTCCTGTACTAGACCATCGGAAATATCTAAACAGGCGCTGGCTTTGTTCCTTAACCACTGACCTAATGCAATACGTGGGGTGGGGTTCCAAAAGCGCTTACTTAGCGTGTCTAAAGCGCCTCGTTGGCGCTGCATCAACTGCAGTCCAGCAGCCGAGTCTCCCAAACTACCGGACACCATAATTGTATCACCAATTTGAGCGCCACTACGTGTAATCGCTTGCCCAATGGGCACCCAGCCCATGACGTGGATACTAATACTTAATGGCCCTTGCGTCGTGTCTCCACCTGCTAAACTAATACCACAGGCTTTGGCTTGCGTAGCCAAGCCTTCACTAAAATCATTAACCCACGGCTCAGTCACTTTAGGCATGGTTAGGCACAAATTAAACCAAGCCGGTGTGGCACCCATAGCAGCCAAGTCACTAACACTAGCGGCTAGGCATCGTTGAGCTATTTGATGGGCTTTCATGTCAGCAAAAAAATGTACCCCCGCCACAAAAGTGTCGCTGCTCACTACCAGTTGATGTTTAAAAGGCACTTGCAGTAGCGCACAATCATCACCCGGGCCAAGGGCCATGCCCGCTCCAAGTCTGAGCTTGGGCTGGTCAAAATAGCGCTGGATAAGATCGAATTCGCCCATAGCGCTGTTACGCTTTAACTAACGCAGGCTAGCGTTTTGGTTGGCTGCAATTTCTATTGCGCGGTGCTCTAGTGCAAGCTTGTCTAAAATGCTGTTTACATACTTGTGGCCGTCGGTGGCGCCAAATACTTTTCCTAATTCAATACATTCGTTGATAACCACTCGATAGGGCACTGCCACTGAATCTGTTAGCTCGTATGCACCCATACGCAGGACGTTAAGCTCAATTGGATCCAGCTCGGTTAGCTTGCGGTCTAGGTATTGTTCAATCAGCCTATCAAGGCTTTCTCGTTGCGCAGCTACACCGCGCAATAGTTGGCCAAACATGCGTTTGTCAGCGTGCTTAAAATCTTGATCAGCTAAAAACTCAGCCTGCACATCAACTGCACTGGCTCCACTCATGTGTATTTGGTACAAGGCCTGAAGAACTAACTCTCTAGCTGCACGGCGACGGCCTGGACGACCCTTAGTTGCGCTCATTTATGCCTCTAACTGACGTAACAAACTGACCATTTCAAGGGCAGACATGGAGGCTTCTTCACCCTTGTTGCCAGCTTTTGTACCACTGCGTTCAATAGCTTGCTCTATGGAGTTAACGGTTAAAACACCATTTGCGACAGGTATACCATGCTCCAAAGCGACTTTAGAAATCCCCGAAGAAGCTTCGCCAGACACATATTCAAAATGAGGTGTACCACCCCGAATTACCGCACCCAGGGCAATAATGGCATCATCTTTGCCTTGCTGAGCAATTTTTTGCGCCACAAAAGGAATTTCAAAAGCTCCAGGCACACGCACTACACGAATCTTATCAGCGTCTACACCATGACGTTTTAGCGTATCTAAAGCGCCTTCAACTAGGCTTTCTACTACAAATGCATTAAAACGACCGACCACAAGAGTATAGTAGCCGTTGGCATCATTAAAGCGACCTTCAATATGAGTTACAGACATACATTTTCCTTACAATTACCATGCTGCAACCCCTTAGTGGTCGCAGTCGATGTATTCTTCTATTTCTAAATCAAAACCTGAAATAGCATTAAATTTCATTTCTTGGCTCAATAAACGCATTTTTCCTACCCCTAGGTCACGCAAAATTTGTGACCCAGTACCTACGTTTAAATAATTGCCCGAGCCGTCCGTATTAAATTGACGCGGCACGGATGTTTCAAAGAAAGCATCTATACTGCCTTGTAAATTACGCTCATCAGCTTGGCTTAATAGTACCAGTACACCTTGACCTTCTTGAGCAATACGTTCAAGGGAGGAATCAATCGTCCATTTAGGTTTAGGGGGCACTGCTCCCACTAAATCACGCAGCAAATCAGCCGTGTGCACCCGCACAATACTAGAGTCTTGCGGCTTGATGTTGCCCATGGTAAAAGCCACGTGGGTACCACCATAAATACTATCTTGGTAAGTGTGTAATTTAAACTCACCATGACGCGTGGGCAAGGTGTGGGAGCTGACTTTGGTAATGGTTTTTTCATTCAAGTTACGAAAGTGAATGAGGTCAGCAATAGTGCCAATTTTGAGACCATGCTGGACGGCAAAACCCATCAAATCATCACGCCGCGCCATAGTGCCGTCATCGTTCATGATTTCAACAATGGCAGCAGCTGGGGCATAGCCGGCAAGACGTGCCAAGTCACAACCAGCTTCTGTATGGCCCGCACGAGTTAGTACACCACCCTCTTTTGCCATTAGCGGGAACACATGGCCAGGTTGCACTATGTCTTCTGGTTTAACATCACCTGCTACTGCGGTGCGGATGGTGAAGGCACGGTCGGCTGCAGAGATACCCGTAGTCACACCTTTGGCCGCTTCAATAGACACAGTAAAATTGGTTTCGTAAGCGGTGCCATTACTTTTTACCATCAAGGGTAAATCAAGCTTTTCGCAGTGTTCTCGGGATAGGGTGAGGCAAATCAGGCCACGAGCATGCTTGGCCATAAAGTTAATATCTTCTGGCCGCACCTGCTCCGCCACCATAACCAGATCACCTTCATTTTCACGATCTTCATCATCCATAAGGATGATCATTTTTCCTTGTCGCAGATCTTCAATGAGTTCAACTGAGGTGTTCATGTTCATGTAATAATCCATGCCCGATTACAAGACCCACGCAACAGAGTGATGAGGAGGCCGTTTAGCAAGTTATTGTGCCAGATTTCACGAGCAGTGGCTAGCTATCAGGGCGTTTTGGGGCAGCATCAATGCGCCAATCATGGCCCACTTGTGAGATCTGTTTAATATCTAGATTATAGGCTTGTGACATTTTGTCTAAGGGCAAATTAAATAGGGCTTTTGCCTTACTGCCTAAGAGTTTGGGAGCCATGTAAACTACCAAATGATCAGTTAAACCGGCTTGTAAAAAAGCCCCACTTAATCCGGCTCCCGCTTCTACCAGCACTTGGTTGCACTCACGCTTAGCCAAAATATGAAGCACTGCCAATAGGTCTACCTTGGCCTGATCGTTGGCTGCACTAACTTCGATCTCAACTCCCAGGCCTAATAAAGCTTGGTGGCGCTGTCGATCAGCAACACAGGTGATCACTAGCACTGGACCCAATTGCTGCAGGAGTTTAGCAGTCACGGGCAGTCTTAACTGGCTATCCAGTATTACTCTCAGGGGTTGTTGGATACGCTCAATAGTAGCTCGAGACACTCCTGCCAAGACTAGCTCGTCAGCTCTTACATTCATGCTTGGATCATCCCTTAACACTGATCCAATGCCCGTAATCACAGCGCAGCTTTGGGCCCTTAATAAATGCACTTGGGCGCGTGCTTCAGGGCCCGTAATCCACTGACTTTCACCCGATTCCATAGCCGTACGGCCATCCAAGCTCATCGCCACCTTGTTGATAACATAAGGTTGATTAGTTGCCATACGCTGCAAAAAAGCTTGGTTAAAACGCATGCATTGAGCCTCCATTACTGGACCAATGACTTCTATATCGGCTGCCCGTAGCTGGGCTAAACCTTGACCTGCAACTTGAGGATTGGAGTCGGTACAACCATATACCAAACGGCTTATACCCACCTCGATAAGGCCTAAACTACAAGGTGGTGTGCGCCCATAGTGACTGCAGGGCTCCAAGGTCACATAAGCTGTTGCTCCTTGGGCAAACTCACCAGAAGCGCGTATGGCCATAACTTCTGCATGGGCACCACCTACTGCTTGAGTAAAGCCTGCCCCCACCACTTTTTTGTCCTTAACTAACACACAGCCGACCACTGGATTAGGTCGAGAGATAAGCTGTGCATAGCCCGCTTGCTCTAATGCCAACAGCATAAACGAGTCGTGATTCGGGTCATAGCTCATTAGTTGTTTTCATGCTCTTGCTCGAGTCGTTCAATCTCAGCACGAAATTCATTAAGGTCTTTAAAGCTACGGTAGACCGAGGCAAAGCGCACATAAGCTACCTCGTCTAATTGACGTAATTGCTGCATGACCGCTTCACCCACTAGCTGAGTAGCAACTTCTCGCTCACCACCAGCACGCAAAGAGTGTTTGATGCGGTTAAGACTGGCCTCAATAGCTTCGATACTCACTGGACGTTTTTCTAACGATCTTAAGATGCCAGTGCGTAATTTTTCTTCATCAAAAGGTTGCCGAGTCCCGTCTTGTTTAACTACTCGAGGCATGAGTAGTTCAGCCACTTCAAAGGTAGTAAAGCGCTCATTACAAGTTAAGCACTCGCGCCTACGACGAATTTGCTCTCCTTCCCCCACTAACCGTGAGTCAATAACTTTGGTTTCTGGATTACTACAAAAAGGGCAATACATAAATGTCTCAGTGATTGAATAGAGAAAATATTGTCAGGCCTTATTATAGCCTTAATATTTACTTCTGGGCCAGCGGCCTAGCCCCCTCAAGGGCACCTCAAATTCACTGGATTTCTGGCCAAGAAATGCTATTCTGACGCTCTTTTTCTGTTTAAAGGAATAACATGAGTAATCTACCTGTTGCCGAACTGGCCGCATTAGCAGCCGCAGTCTGTTGGACTTTTACGGCTATTTTGGCAGCCCCCGGTGTGCACCACTTTGGCGCTGTTGCCTTTAATCGCTACCGAGTAGCCTTCGCTGGCAGTATGCTGATTGCCATTACCAGCGTTATGGGTCTGTGGTCTAGTGTGCCAGACAACGCTGTATTGGCCCTAGTAGGTTCTAGTTTGGTCGGCATTGTGGTGGGCGATACTGCTTTGATGCAGGCTTTAAAGCGCATCGGTCCAAGACGCAACTCAGTACTATTTGCCACGAGCGCGCCTATGGCTGCGGGTATGGGTTTTCTTTGGCTAGGGGAAACCCTTAGCGCAAATTTATTGCTTGGCTGTGGTTTGATTTTAGTGGGTGTAGTGAATGCTGTTTGGTGGGGCTGCAAAGCTGGTGGTCAGCATCGCTTAGAAAGGGTGAGCGGTCACCTAGGTTTTGGTATTTTACTTGGACTTACTGCGGCATTGGGTCAAGCAGCGGGCGCAGTCATGGCGAAACCTGTGCTCTTAGCGGGGGCTGACCCTATTGCCGCATCAGCCATTAGAGTCGGTTTTGCTGCCCTAGTGTTACTGCTTGTGCGCGCGCTTCCGTTCGCTTGGGCCAAGGCTAACGCGGCCCCTACCCCTATATTTGTGTGGCGCACCATAGCTAGTGCAACCTTAGGCCTAGTTCTGGGCATGACCTCATTGGTGTATGCACTAGGGGCAGGAGAAGTAGGCGTAGTGATGACTTTATCTGCCATCACCCCAGTGATTATATTACCTGTCATTTGGTTTATTACGGGGCAACGCCCAAGCAAAGGCGCCTGGTTTGGCGCAGCACTCGTGGTAGCAGGTAGCGCAGTTATCTTCTTAAATCACTAAAGCCAGCCTACTTAGCCCAGTTACTGGGCTAAGTAGGCTGCTAGAAAGTCGTCAAAATCTTGTGTTTGCTCGGTTTCAATTTGCTCTTGATGCACAATAGACTGACTCACTTGCAGACTCAATGCCGCTTGACGTTGCGAACTCAAGGCCTGTTTTAAGTGATAGGTTTGGTGCTTTTGTGCAAGCTGAAAAGACAGTTGCTGATGTGACAAGTTGTCCTGCTGCATGGCTGCCAATACCTTTGCAGAAGGCGTTAATGAGCTATCATTGAGGCGAGCCTCCATGGTATCAATGGCGGATAATACCGCTGCTTTATCAGGCATTACATCTGCCACTTGACGCAAATTAGCAACAATATCAAGGCCAAGTAGTTGCAAACTTTTAGGGCCAATGGAAGTTTCTAGCATTAGTCCAGGTTGACGACCTTGGCGCACTACAACCGCTTGATTAAGGCCAATTAAATCACATTCTTGATCACTAATTAGTGGGCTTTGAGCGAACAAACACCAGCTCAAAAAAGCATTAATAAACTGACTTTGCTGCACGTCAATGCCTAACGGCAAAAAAGGGTTGAGATCAATGTTTCTAACTTCAACATACTCTACACCCCCTTCTTTAAGGGCATGTACGGGCTTTTGACCGGAGCGGGCCACGCGTTTAGGGCGAATGTCACTGTAGTATTCGTTCTCAATTTGCAACAAGTTAGCATTAAGTTGGCGATACACACCCTCTACTTTGACACCTAAAGTCTCATACTGAGATAAGGGTGTAGAAATAGCATGCTCTAGTGATTTTGCATAGTTATCTAGGTCGTTAAAACATAAATTTAATACCGACTGAACTTTGTTGTTGTAACCTAAGTCACTCATGCGCAAAGAAGTGGCATAGGGGCCAAATAAACAACCCTCGGCACCTTCTTCTAGGTCAACATTACGGCCTTTAACAAGGCTTGCGTCTAACGCGGGGGAGGCGCCAAAAAGGTAAAGTAAAATCCACGAGTGGCGCCGAAAGTTACGAATCAAACCAAAATATTGGCCCGAACAAAAGTCGCATAGGGACTGTTCGTCACTGAGCAATTTTTGATAGGCTGGCCAAAAATTATCTTGTGGTGAAAAGTTAAAGTGCAAGCCTGCAATAGACTGCATAATTTTACCATAGCGCCAACTCAAGCCTACCCGGTAGGTGTGCTTAAGCTGTCCCGTGTTAGAGCTACCAAAGTCGGCAATACGAATATCATCTTCACCGTCAAGATAGCAGGGCATACTAGATGGCCACACATATTCGCCTAGCTTTTGTAACTCGTTGGCACTAAAAGTATGTAGCTCCTGCATAAAGTCTAGGGCCATAACAGGGTTTTGGAAAACTGGCGTAATATACTCTAAAAGTGCTTCAGAATAATCGGTGGTAATGCTCCCATGGGTAAGACTAGAGCCCAAGGTTTTTGGGTGGTCTTGATGACTTACACGACCACTTAAATCGACCCTCAAACCCTCTTTTTCAATCCCACATTTAAGGCTCTCCAAAGTTTTGGCTACGGGTGAATTTAACACCTGTTGTAAACGGTCTTGCAAGTATGTGGGCATCTATAGCTCCAAATTATGTTTAATGGGTAATGACTAAACAGCTACAAAGTCTAGTCTAGTTTGGCTTAACATTGGGTGTAGGTGTTACTTTTTTAACCTTGCCTGAGCCGCCTTTAGTTTTTGCGTCATACTACCCAACACTGCTTGTGGCTTTTGCTGGGCATGACTTTGAACGGGATGTGTGCGTTTGTGTTGCAACTTATCAGGGCTTGGCTTTGCATCAACGGAGGACTCATCTCTAGTGGGCAGCTGTACTTGGTAAGTTTGGCACCAATGCACTACCAGTTATAACGCCGCTGACCATTTATTATGTGACACATGAGGGAAAATAGTTTGCGTGTTAAGCAGCTTACTCGTGGGGTCTACCAACACCGCTTTAACGCCTGTACATAAGCCAGGGTCTAAACCAAGAGTCACCTTGTCACCCGCTGGAGCGGCTAACAATAGGTACTTTAAGTTGTTAGCAAACACCCCTATAGCTCTGTCCTCTGAAGCTTCACGAACTCGCCCAATAAGGGCTGTTTCTAACTGATTAGCTAACTTAACACGCCAGGTCCAACGCACGACTTCGTTGAGCCATTTATCTGCCGCTTGACCCTGATCTTTGATGCGCCAATAAGCCACTACTTTTGACTCGTAGGGTAAGTGTTCATTAGCAGACCAGACAATTGTGGCCTGTAATATGCCTTCGTTACGACCTCTTAATATCGCCAATGCACGGTGGGAAGGGATTTTTTTGAGAGCATCTTGAAAGTCAAAATAATCTTGGAATTTAGTACCTTCTTGTTGTTTACCAGGCACTACTTGAGTTTGCCAATAGGCATCTTGCCAACCCATGTTACGCAGCTCTGCCAGTAAGTCAGCGGCTAAACTAAAGCGCTCCATGAGTATGTGTTTAGCCCCATCTAGGGCGTCTTTTACATGGCTTATATTTAACTTTAAATTCACATAAGCCTGGGCCATTTGTTCTGAGTCCAAGGTAGGGTCTTGCAGCAGGGCGTCAGCCAAAGGCTGCAGACCAGCCTCTATGGCAATTTGGGCTTTGGTGCGACGCTTTGTTTTGTAAGGCAGGTACAGATCTTGTAGCCGCGTTTTGCTATCTGCAGCATTAATAAGGCGCAGCAGTTCTAGGGGCAGCTTTTCTTGTTTTTTAATACTCTCTAAGATAGCTGTACGACGACCATTAAGCTCGCGCAGGTAGATGAGCCGTTCTTCCAAGGTACGCAACTGAGTGTCATCCAACACCCCCGTGACTTCTTCACCATAGCGGGCAATAAAAGGTACCTTTGAGCCCTCATCAAGCAGTTTGACGACCGCATCTACCTGCCACATTTTGACCTTAAGCTCGGTGGCGATTTGTTGGTTTATCACGAACTCAGCATCCTTCTTGTTTCAAAAGCATAGCTTTACTTAGCGGGGGCTTGGGGGCATTTTTAAAGTGGTATTTTGCTAAAGCAAGAAAAGGCCCCCAAAGGAGCCTTTTTATTAGCAAAGCTGCCTAGTTAAATACATTTAACTTTGTTGGGGACCGGCTTTAACAATGTCTTGTGAGACACTAAAGCGTTTAAAGTTTTCATTAAACTTAGTGATTAAGGTCGCCTCTTCCACATCATAGGCATGCTTATCTTGCCAAGTGTTACGTGGGTTTAACAGGTTACTGTCCACTCCCTTTAACGTGGTTGGCACATCTACATTAAGTCCAGCTAAGTGCTGGGTTGCAGCCTGAGTAATATTGCCACTTTGAATGGCCGCAATAATAGCGCGCGTGGTAGGAATACTAAAGCGCTTACCCGTGCCGTAGGAGCCGCCAGTCCAACCTGTGTTGACTAGGTAGACCTTGCTACCAAAAGCTTGCACACGCTTCATCAACAACTCAGCATAAACTCCTGCTGGACGAGGGAAGAAAGGGGCACCAAAACAGGTAGAAAAGGTCGACCGAATAGCCGCACTAGAACCCATTTCTGTGGAACCAACCAGGGCTGTATAGCCACTTAAAAAGTGATAAGCAGCCGCTTCTTTGGTTAAAATAGAAACCGGTGGTAAGACCCCCGTTAAGTCACAGGTTAAGAAAATAATCGCCTCTGGCTCGCCCGCAAGATTCTTTTGAGTACGTTTTTCAATATGCTCTAGAGGATAGGCACAACGGCCATTTTCTGTAATATCAGTATTATCGTAATCGGCTTCTTGAGTGTTTTCATCCAACCAAACATTTTCAACAATAGCGCCAAAGCGAATGGCATCCCAGATAAGAGGTTCATTTTTTTTGCTTAGATTAATGGTTTTAGCGTAACAACCACCTTCAATATTAAACACTACGCCTTCGCCCCAACCATGCTCGTCATCACCAATTAGGTAACGATCTGGGTCAGCTGACAAGGTCGTTTTGCCGGTGCCTGACAAGCCAAAGAATAAGGTAGTTTTACCATCATCGCCCACGTTAGCTGAGCAATGCATCGGTAATACTTCTTGGGCCGGCAAGAGAAAGTTTTGCACAGAGAACATGGCTTTTTTCATTTCCCCTGCGTAGCGCATGCCCGCTAATAACACTTTGCGTTGGGCAAAGTTAATCATTACACAACCATCACTGTTGGTGCCATCCCGCTCTGGCTCACACTCAAAGTTGGCCACATTAAGAATTTGCCACTCCCCTTTGCCCGTAGGATTATATTCTTCTGGCACAATAAAAAGATTTTGGCCAAACAGGTTTTGCCAAGCCGTTTGCGTGGTCATTTGAATTGGAATGTAATGCTCACGGTCTGCACCTACATGAACGCTTGCAACATATTTATCTTGGCACTTTAAAGAGTCAGTTACACGCTCCCACAAAGCATCAAATATTTGGGGTGTGACAGGACGGTTTACTGCACCCCATTCTATCTGGTCTGACGTACTAGGTTCTTGAACTACAAAGCGATCTAATGGCGAGCGGCCCGTGCGCACTCCAGTAATTACGTTTAAAGCGCCGGTGTTAACCAAGGTGCCTTCGCCATTAGCAATGGCTTTTTGGATTAGGTTAGCCGGAGAAAGTTGTGTAAAGGTGGTTCCAGTATCAGAAGCTGCAGGTGCGTTCATGTATCAATACCTTTGAATTGCTTAGGTTTTTTGAAAATATTCAAATAACTAGGCGGGCTTACGCCATATCGGCGAGAAAAATAAAGCTGGATTATGTCAGAAAAGCCCAACAAAAGCCAAAATATAGCCCATCAATTCAACTAGAGACCTTTGCACAAAGGCCTTATTATTACTCATCAGTGACGTAAGCTTTAAAAAATAAAACGATATTCCAAAAACTGGCAAAAACTCTCTTTTTGTCCAATATATCGGATCATTTTGC
>MDTF01006772.1_pt1 | contig 11191 bp, 10 predicted proteins | sample 811191 | NCBI WGS metagenome assembly MDTF01 (sample SAMN05326649, study PRJNA326480) | marine metagenome | isolation source: seawater | place: Southern Ocean | collected 2011
CTCTAAGATTAAATATATTGATTTTTTAAATGAATGCACACAAATTAGACTTGATAATAAACAAAACTTTTTCATAGTTTACCTCATTTTTTTTGCAAGATTACTTAGAAACTTTAAAAAAATATTGATATGAAAATTGCTATTTGCATTTGTTTTAGTAAAAATAATGAAAATCATCATCATAAGATATTAAACAATCTGAATATACTTAAAATTCCCAAAGATTATAATTTATCATTCTATTTAGTGGTAAATAATAATCCTACCAGACTAATGAATTTAAAAAAAAAAATAATAACAAATAAGAAAATTAATATAATTATTTTACGTTCTGCAAAAAAAGATATTCCGAATACAAGAAATATATTTTTATCTAAAATAAAAAAAAAGAATGTCAAATATATAGGATTTTTAGATGATGATTGTAAAATTAATAGAAATTGGGTTTATTTAATGACAAATTTTATTATTAAATATAAATGTGATATTATTGGTGGACCTCAAAATCATATAGTATTAAATACAAAATATAGAAAATTATACAGCATATTAGAACCTGCATATTCAAATAAACAAAAAATAAAATGGGCAGCTACTAACAACTGTTTTTTTAAAAAACAAATTCTAAATAAAACTAATTTAATATTTAATCAAAATTTGAAAAATATAGGTGGTAGTGATGAACTTTTTTTTAGAAAATTAGAAAAAAAAGGTTTTTCCATCATGTGGAATTCCAAAGCAACTGTTGAAGAGTATTCTCAGGCAGATAGGGAAAATTATACCTGGTTTTTAAAAAGAAATTTTAGATATGGTTATTCTGGTTTGACTATTGATAAAAATATTTATGGTAAAATAAATGGTTATTTTATGAATATATTTAAATTAGCCTTTTTAATCCTTTTAAGTTTGATCAACTTGTTTTTTATATTTAGAAAATATAACTTTATAAAGTCACTATTTTATTTGGCTAAGGCTAGTGGAAGATTTATATCTATATTTGGTTATAGAATTAACAAATATCAATAAATAATATTGCAAGCTAGATAGTAACTTATAAAATAAAATGCTATCCAGTTTATGCTTGGGTTTATAGATTTTTCAATTGTTTTTTTATCATAAAATACAAAAAGTAAGATAAAAAACATTGGTTCAAAATATTTTTGAAAGATAAAAAAACCTGTTGAAAATGTCATTAGTAAAAGGATTGATAAAAAATAACTGTAAATATTTTTTCCACTGTAATAAATAATTGAATAAAATCCCAAATAAGCAACCAATAAAAAGATATAATTATTTTTTAAGATAATTTTTGATAATTTGTAAACAAGTCCTCCTCCAATATTACTATCGTAATAAAAATAGTTATTTAATATTAAAAATATTAATGTGACGATTAAAATAGTATTTTTTTTTTTTAATACCTCTAAAAATAGAGTCTTATAAGTTGTCCTATTATTAATAAAATATTGAAAAATAAATGGTATTAAGTAAATAAAAATTATTGATGAAGATATTAAAATTGAAGATGGAAAATTTGTTATATTTATATCATTCAAGTTATACCCAAAAAATAATACTGGATTTTTGATTAGAAAAATTAATCCAGGAAGACCAAGTGCTAATATAAAAATTATTGTTTTAATAGGTAGTTTTTTTTTTTAAAATTATTAATAAATAAAATGGAAATAAAAAAACATAAAATTGTTTAACATACGCAGCTAGGGCTAAAAAAAATATACTGTAGTATATATGTTTACTTTTTTCAAAATTTGATTTTTCAAGTTTAAGAAAGAAATAAATACTAAAAAGTAAAAAAAATAAGGCAGTTACGTGAGAATTTCCCCATATTGCAGAATATTGAAAGCCAGGTAAAATATAAATTATTGAGGCTAATACTAATAATTTTTCCCTACTAATATTTTCATATTTTATGATTAAACACCTATAAAATAAAATAGGTAAAAATAATGATATTATAAAAAATGATAATAAATAAATTTTTAAACTTGAATTAACATAGGGTATCTGTGAAACAATTAAGTGATGTAGCGGATAATTTAAAAGTTTATAATCAACTCCCAACTCATATATAAAAAGATTATTTATATCATCTTTTAATATTTGAATATACTCCCAGTGAGTCTGCAAGTCACTTACACTTCCACCACTTCTTGTAAATATATTGAGTTTACTTAAATATTCATTTATTCCACTATTACTAGTAATAACTGATAAATTAATATTTAAATAAAAACTTACAATGGCTGAACTTATGGCAAATATGCTAAAAGTATATGCAACAATTTTGTGATTATGAGCCATATTTTATGTCTATAAGAAATCGAATTAGTATTATTATACCTTATTACAGAAAAAAAAAAATATTTTCAAGAAACAATACTGTCAATTTTAAATCAAACATATAAAAATTATGAAGTCATTGTTATTTATGACGACACTTGCAGGAATGAATTAAAATTTGTAAAGACCACTTTAAAAAAAATAAAAATTAAAAAGCTTATAGTAAATAATAAAAACTATGGTGCGGGTCTTTCTAGAAATAGGGGTATATTAAAAGCAAGAGGAACCTATATAGCATTTTGTGATGCGGATGATGTGTGGAAAAGAAATAAATTAGATACACAATTAAAATTTATGTTAAAAAGTAATTTAGATATTTCACATACAAATTACTTTATTATAAGTGACAAGTCTAAAATTATTGGAAAATTTAATACTTCAAAGAGACTTAATTATGCAGATCTTCTAAAAAGTTGTGATATTGGTTTATCTACGATTATATTAAATAAAAAATTTTTTTATAATAATAGATTTAGTAAATTAAAAACTAAAGAGGACTACCTTCTATGGTTAACAATTGCTAAAAAGATAAAATTTATTTATGGTTTAAATCAATACCTTTCATCTTGGAGGGAAAATAAAAATTCACTATCATCATCAATAATGCAAAAGCTACTGGATGCTTACAGATTATATAGATTACATCTTAATTATAGTTTTATTTTATCCATATTATTTACTTTAAGGTTGACTATTTATGCTATAATTAAAAAAATAAAAATTTTAGTAAATAATAAATAAAATGAATAATTTAACACTTGTCATACCTGCTAAGTATGAAGTTAGTACTCTACCAATAGTTTTAAAAGAACTTGAAAAGTACAATGTTAGAAAGACTATTGTAATACCTGAATATGACAAACAGACACAAGAAGCAGTTAAAGATTTTGACTGCAATATAGTGAAGCAAAAAGGTGAGGGCTTTGGAAGTGCACTTATTGAGGGAATAGAAACGGTAAAAACTAAATATCTTTGTATATTCAATGCGGACGGATCATTTGACCCTAAATATTTGAATGAGATGATAGGTCTTTTGGAAAACCAAAATGATTTTGTATTTAATACCAGATATGAAAAAAATGGTGGGAGTGACGATGATACGTTTTTAACTTATATTGGTAATAAATTTTTTACAACTTTGTGCAGAATTCTATTTAATTTGAATTTATCTGATGTGCTTTTTACATATGTAATGGGAAGAACGGATGCATTTAATCACTTAAAATTAAGAAATAAAGATTTTACATTTTGTATTGAATTACCTGTAAAAGCTAAATTCAATAAATTTAGATCTATAACACTACCATCATATGAAAGATCAAGAATAAGTGGTAGAAAGAAGGTAAATGAATTTAAAGATGGTTTATTAATACTAATTTCTATAATTAAGTTCATTGTTAAAAAAAAATGAAAAAAAAAATTGCATTAATAACTGGTATTACAGGGCAGGATGGCTCCTATTTAGCTGAATTGTTATTAAGTAAAAATTATATTGTTCACGGGGTAATTCGTAAATCTTCAACCTTTAACACAAAAAGAATTGATCATATTTATGTAGATCCACATAATAAAACAAATTTCTTTTTACACTATGGAGATTTGACGGACAGTAATAGTATTTACAATATTATACACAAGGTACAACCCAATGAAGTTTATAATTTAGGGGCACAAAGTCATGTAGGAGTTTCATTTGAAAATCCAGAATATACAGCAGAAGTGTCGGGTATAGGAACTCTAAGAATATTAGAAGCTATACGGTTTTTAAAAATTAAAAATGTTAAATTTTATCAAGCAAGCACCTCAGAACTATTTGGGGAAAAATATGGAAAATCAATCTTCACAGAAAATTCAAAATTTCACCCCAAGTCACCCTACGGTGTTGCTAAGCTTTATGCTTATTGGATTACATCGGTCTATAGAGAATCTTATGGAATCTTTGCGTGTAATGGAATTTTATTTAATCATGAGAGTCCGCGTAGAGGTGAAACATTTGTTACAAGAAAGATAACTAGGTTTTTAACTAAAAAAAAACTTGGATCAAAAGAAATACTTTATTTAGGGAATTTAGATGCAAAAAGAGATTGGGGACATGCAAAAGATTATACAGAAATGCAGTGGAGAATAATGCAACAAAGAACTCCAAAAGATTATGTTATAGCCACAGGGCAAGCTTACTCTGTAAAACAATTTGTAAACATAGCAGCAAGTTATTTAGGTATGAAAATTTTTTGGCAAGGAAAGGGACTTAATGAAATAGGATATCTCAAAACCAAAAATAAAAAAGAAATTATAGTAAAAATTGATAAAAATTACTTTAGACCAAATGAAGTAAACTATTTAAAAGGTGATGCCAGCAAAGCACTTAAAGACCTCAAGTTTAAACCCAAATACTCTTTTAGAAGTCTTGTTCAAGACATGATAAATAGCGATTTAAAAGAGGCCCAAAAAGAACTAAAATAAATGTTTGAAATATATGTAATACTTTTTACATTTTTTTCATCAATTCTTATTAATTTTTTTCTATTACGAAAAGATTTTTTGTTAGATGCAAAATATTCATTTCATAAATCTTTATTAAGCAAAAATAAAACACCTTTATCAGGAGGTATAATTATTTTGTTATCAATTAGCATATTCTATGTAACTGAAATTTATACATTCAAGTTAATATTATTAGTAATTTTTTTAATAGGAGTGCTTTCTGATTTAAACATAATTTCATCACCAACCAAAAGAATAGTGGCTCAATTTAGTGTAACTTTAATCTTTTTATATATTAACCAAATTTTTATTCACTCAACAAGATGGGAATTTTTAGACTACTATCTTCAAAACACTTATGTGGGATATATTTTTTCGTTGTTGTGTTTAGTTGTATTGATTAATGGAACCAACTTTATGGATGGTGTAAATACTTTAGTGATTGGGTATTATTTGGCTATTTCATTGATAGTACTGTATTTAGCTAATAATTTTAATTTAGATATAAACTTTCAATTAACTAAAATTATTTTAGCTACATTGTTTATTTTATGGATATTTAATTTTTTTGGAAAATTATTTCTAGGAGATAGTGGCTCATACCTTATTTCATTTATTTTTGGGTATATGTTGATAAATTTTTCTAATGAAAATGAAATTGTTTCACCATATTTTATTGCTTGTATGTTATGGTATCCAGCCTTTGAAAATTTATTCTCTATAATTAGAAAAATAAATAAAAACAATTCGCCAATAAGGCCAGATAATAAGCACCTACACCAACTTCTTTTTGTCTTCATTAAAAGCAAACTAACTTATTCAAACAATATCTTGAATACTTTGACTGGACTAATTATAAATTTATTCAACTGGTCAATTTTTTTATATGCAGCTTCTAATTTTAATAATACCAAACAGTTATTAATATTAATCTTGATATCAGTAATATTTTATAATTTTTTTTATTATTTTTTATTAAAAAAAGTAAGTAGTAGAATTGATTAGTAAGCAAGCTTGTTTTTGTTAAGATTAGCAATTGAAAAAATTATCCAAAACAATGTACCATTAAAAGAAGAGAAAAAAGCCCCACTTGGTAGAATGGGTATAAAAAAAATAGTTAAATAAATTAACGTAGAATAATCAAAAATATTTTTTGATGAACTTACATGTATAAATTTTTTTTTTATAAAAATAAAAAATATACTAAGTAAAAGCACGTAACCAATTAAACCATGCTCAGAAAGAATTTCAAAATGTACTTGATGTGGGTGAGTATTACACCTTGCCTCAGTAAAAAGTATTTTATCATCAAAATACTTTTCATTATTACACTTATATCTAAAATTTTTATTACCAACTCCAAAAATTGGATGATCTTTAAAAATTTTTATAGCAACATCATAATGTGCAAAGTAGGTTATATTTTTAAATCTGTCAGTTAATTTTTCAGGATTTTTAACAACAATAATTCTTTTTATAAATTCAGTTTGCTTGATATATATATTTTTACTAAAAAATACTGATATAAATAAAATAAAAGTAATTAATAGTAATAATTTATATTTTTCAATTAACAGTTTACTTTTTTTAATTAAAAATATAATTAAGAAAAAAATAATAAATGATTTTATAAAATTAGATCTTTCTCCTGCTATAAAAATACTCAGAGGAATAATAAATAAAAATATACTAAAAAAAATTTTTGGTAATTTACTTAAATCTTTATTTAAGAAATAAGTAGTTACAACAAAACCAAAAGTTAAAATTAAAGACCCTACTACCATCTCATCTTTAAAAAAACTTACTATTCTAGTGCCATCGGGGCTTACATACCCCAAAGTGTTATGACCAAAAATTTTTTCAAAAAAGACATCAAATATAACGATGCTCATTATTACACACCAATTTGTCATAATTTTATTTAAAATTTTATGATCTTGAACCAGTAAATTAAAAGCATAACCTAGCAGTATGAATTTGATGAAGCTTATTGATCGAACTAATCCATCTAGAGTTGAATCACTGTTTAAAAAATATGAGATTAGAGAGTTTAATATAAGATAGAAATAAAAAATTATGAGCAACTTAAACACATTGTCATTCATCCATTGCCAATTTTTTGCTTTATAACAGCCATAAAGTAAAAAAAAGTTAATTATAAAAATATTTAAGTTTACAGCAAAATTACCCATAATTAGAGCGATAGGCAGGAAAGATAACGGTAAAAAAGAAATTTTTTTTAACATATTATTGTATTTTAAAATAACAATTTAATTATACATAAATATGATTGCATTATTTTAATTCTAAGCTTATTTGAGTATTTTACAATTATATTATTTAAACTATTAAGTTACTTAAAATATTTTATATGAAAAAAACAAATCAAAAACTTCAATATTTAATTCAAAAAAAATATAAATATCAGTTATTAGAAAATGGCTTTTCAGATATGGACATATCCATTGGAAAAAAAGTCTTAAATTCAAAAAGAATTACAATGGCATCACACACAAGAAATTTCGAAATAGCATTTGCTAAAAAGTTAGGTGCTAATTATGCTTTAATGGTTAACTCTGGATCGTCTGCAAATTTACTAGCGACCTTTGCTGCTGGAAACCCGCTTAAGAAAAATTGCTTAAAAAGAGGGGATGAAGTTTTATTACCCGCACTTTGTTGGTCAACCTCTCTTTGGCCATTAGTACAGTTTGGCCTTAAACCAGTGTTTGTAGATATAGACATCAATACATTAAATATCAATTTGATTGACTTAAAAAATAAAATAACAAAAAAAACTAAAGCAATTTTACTAATAAATGTTTTGGGAATTAGTTCGGATCTTTTTGAGGTAAAAAAATTAGCTAAAAATAAAAAAATTATTATCATAGAGGACAATTGTGAGTCTTTAGGTTCTAAATTAAAAAATAAATATTTGGGGACATTTGGTGATTATGGAACATTTTCTTTTTATTATTCACATCAAATAACTTCAGGGGAGGGTGGTATGGTTGTTTGTAATAAAAAAGAAGATTATGACATTTTATTTGCACTGAGATCACATGGTTGGCTTGGAGGAACAAGATTTTATAAAAGAAGTTTAAAATTATACAATAATTATGCATTAAAAAATCCAGAGTTAGATCCTAGGTATATTTTTATTAATTCAGGATTTAATTTAAGACCTACAGATATTCAGGCAGCAATAGGGCATAATCAGTTTAAAAGATTGGACAGGTTAAAGAAACTCAGGAACATAAATAGAAATTTAATAATAGAAAAAATCCTCAAATCAAAAAAATGGAATAATCAATTTCAATTTATAGCAGTACCAAAGAGTATTGAACCAAGTTGGATGGGATTACCAATCTTGTTGTCTGAAAAATATAAAAATAAAAAACAAAAATTTGTAAACCTCTTAGATAACCACGGAATAGAAACAAGACCAATAATTAGTGGAAATTTTGCCAATCAACCAGCAGCTAAATTATATAAACTCTGCAAAAAAGGAGAAAGATTTGATAATGCCCAAAAAGTTCAAGAATTAGGATTTTTAATAGGCCTTCATACAAAAAAAATATCTAAAAAGAAACTAACTCTTATCCATGACACTTTTTTTATGATTGATTATATCTAAAGTTAAGCAGCTATAATGGAAAAATTATTAACCTTATTATTATTTTATTTTCTTATTATTTTTTCAATAATTGGTTATGGAAATTTATTTTCTCAAATTTTTAAGAGAATTTATTCAATAGGTGAGAGGGGATTAGTTGGAATTTTATCTCTAATAATAATTTCTTACATAACAAACCTTTTTTTTCCACATTCATTAACACATAATTCATTAATTATAACTTTAGGATTATTGATCTTTGTATTTTACACAGTCAAAAACTTTAGAAATAATATAAAAGAATTATTACCCATTATCGTTGTATTTTTAATTTTATTTATTGGATTATTAATGCAAAAAAATCATGATGATTTTTATTATTATCATTTTTCTTATATTTTAACCTTAATTGAATATAAAAAAATATTAGGTCTAGGTTTGCTGAACCACGGTTTCAGAACTCCCTCATCAATATTTTATTTAAACTCACTATTTTATTTGCCATATATCAAATATTTTTTAGTAAATAGTGGTGTAGTTTTTATAATGGGATTTTCTAATCTTATTTTGTTAGATAAAATAACCAAACTACTAAAATTACAAAAAACTACATTTATTTTATTCTTATCAATTCTTTCTTTTATTTATATTAATACAGCATTTTATCGTATTGCAGAACATGGAACAGACAGATCAGCGCTGATATTAATTTTTTTATTAGTAATTATTTATCTAGAAAGTTTAAGCAATTTAAAAGATGTTTTTAACAAAGAAAATTTTGCTATCTATTATGAAAAAATAATAATGATATTATTATTAATAATTTCTTTAAAAAGTTTTTATTTAATTTACTTATCTTTATTTATATTGTGGATTTATCAGTTTAAAGAATTTGTTTTTACTAAAAGTGGAATATTTTTTATTCTAAGAAATAATTTTACCTATATATTCATTATAAGTCTTATTCTTTTTACAGGTCATGTCTATTTAAACACAGGGTGTATAGTTTATCCAGCCAGCTTTACTTGCTTTGGCAATATGGAGTGGGCAATTCCAATAGATCAAGTCGAACAAATGAAATCCTGGTATTCATTATGGTCTAAGGCTGGCGCAGGACCTGGTTTTCGAATTGAAAATTCTGAGCTTTATTTATCAAGCTTTAATTGGCTACCAAATTGGTTTAGTACTTATTTTTTTTCAAAAATCAGTGACACAATATTTGTAATCTTTTTAATTTCATTTATTTCTATTGTTACTCTTATAAATAACAAAAAGATTTCTTTTTATAATTATAATAAAAATTATACAGTTTTATTTGTTGTTTTAGGACTATTATTATTGGAATGGTTTCTAAACCACCCAGCACTTAGGTATGGTGGATATACACTTTTTGCATTAATAACTTTCATACCAGTAAGTTTTTTTTTAGAAAAAAAATCAATTTTTAATAACAGTTTTAAAAAAAAAGTTATCATATTAATACTCGTTGCTTTTAGTATTTTTATTTTAAAAAACATATTTAGAATAAATAATGAAAATATTAAGTATCAATATAACCCATTAACTGACCCTTTTTTTAATATAACAGAAAATCTTTTCACGTTTCAAGATATTTTAGCTGATATTCAGGCCAGATATAAGAAAACAAATGATAATTTTTATATAATATTAAATTATAATTTGATTAATAATAAAAATTAAAATACTTAATTTCTAGAATCTTAATAACATGAAAAATATAATTATTATTACTGGTGGTGCAGGATTTGTTGGCACAAATTTAATTAATCTTTTAATAAAAAAAACTAAATTTAATATTATTAGCATTGATAACTATTCATCAGGAAGTAAAAAAAACCATATCAAAAATAAAAAAGTTAAATATATAAATTCTAATACAAAAAATATTTCTAAAATTTTAAATCTTTACAAAAAAAACATTAATGTACTTTTTCATTTTGGTGAATTCTCAAGAATATATCAAAGCTTTTTAAAGATGGATGAATGTATTAATTCTAATACTATAGGATCTCATGAAGTGTTTAATTTTTGTTTTAAAAATAAAATTAAATTAATATATTCAGCTACTTCTGCAACAATTGGTAACTCAGGTAATGATAAAAATTTATCTCCGTATGCTTTTACAAAATCTAAGAATTTAGAAATGCTAGAAAATTTAAAGCTATGGTTCAAATTTAAGTTTGAAATTATTTATTTTTATAATGTATATGGGCCACATCAAATAAGTAAGGGCAGTATGGCCACAGTTATTGGTATATTCGAAGACCAGTATAAGTCTAAAAAACCTTTAACAGTTGTTAAGCCAGGTATACAATCAAGAAGATTTACACATATTAACGATACTGTTAATGCGTGCTATTATGCTTGGAAAAAAAATATGTGTAGGCATTACAGCATATCCAATAAAAAAAGTTATACTATACTGGAAGTTGCAAAAATGTTTAACACAAGGGTTAAATTACTTCCATATCGAAGAGGTGAAAGATTTGCTTCCGCTTTGACAAGCATGAATCTTTCTAATAAAGTTTATAAAATGTTTGGTAAAGTAAAGCTTAAGGATTACATTCACAACATAACTAAAACCTCATAAAATAGAGATATTTCACTGTTTACAATTTTTTATAATTAGGTATAACACTCTCGCCGGTGATTATTGCGAAGGGGTTATACCCGATCCCATTCCGAACTCGGAAGTCAAGCCCTTCAGCGCCA
>MDTF01015332.1_pt1 | contig 11189 bp, 7 predicted proteins | sample 811191 | NCBI WGS metagenome assembly MDTF01 (sample SAMN05326649, study PRJNA326480) | marine metagenome | isolation source: seawater | place: Southern Ocean | collected 2011
AGGAGAGTACGAGACATAGGACGTAGAACACATTGCTTGAACATCGATGGATTTATTAAGAACGCGTGGGTCGAAAGTTGCTCTCTCGACATCACAACCTTGTATGAACCGAAGGCCGTCTGTAATACGTCTATCGTATTTACTAGGGTCTTATCGCTACCCAAGTCACGAGTCCGGTTAGAACTAGAGGCGAATCCTGCGATAATAGTGCTGTCGGCAGGCTTAACCATTAGTACTGACGGATCAGAACCATTTACGTAGCAAGTCTGTCCTAGCTCCAAGATTTTAGCTTCTGTAAGCGGATTTGTCGCATCGGCTCCGGCATCTACTGAAGTAGAGATTTGCTGATCGATACTAGCCATCTTACGTCCAGTAGAAGCATTTCCTGCCACTGCGGCCTGAGATACACCGACACACGCGGCTTCATAGTCCTTCTTGAGAACAGACATTACTTTTGCCAAATTATAGGCCGTCTGCTTCTTTTTTCCATACACAGAAACAACATCTGAAGTTGCAGATACAGTGAAAGATTCACCAATAATCTGAGTGTTGTTAGAGCGTGTGGTTGGCTGTCCTACTGCTGTGAAGGTAGCATCTGCCCCTTCTAAAAGCGCATTACCACCGTTTGAATTTCTCAAACTATCTTCTAAAAAGCTGAAAGTAGTGTTGTGGATTTTCTCGCTTTTGGTCATTGTCAAAAATGGTGTAGCACTTGGCGATATTGAACTGATCGCGTCATGCACGTTTTCTTTAACACCTACCAGATCATACGAAATTAACTGGGTCATTATTTTATTCCTGTAAAATTTAAAAAAGGGTTAGTTAGCATCCCAATTTGCCATTAGTGCATCTGCAATATCATCTAGGTCAGTTACACCACTTTGGTTTGCACGTAAGCGGTTTTGCATCTCGTTCTTCTTGCTGATTTTTATGTCAGTTTTAGTCGGGGGTGCTTTCTTGCTTCGTAAAATCTTGGTGGGTGCTTTTGCTTTCTTTGCTTTGGCTACTTTCTTACCCTGATCGAACATCATCGCCTTGTGTAAAATCTTTATTACACTTGGGTCGGTGTAGTTGTTCACAGAGTCTTCAGGTAAACCGTTACTAATAGCGTGTGATCGAATCTCGTCATATAAGTCTGTAGACCAATCAGGCACATCTCGTTTCAGTACTTCAATACATTCTTTAGCTTGTACTTGTTGCTGAACGAGTTGCTTTTGCTGTATTTCACCGTAGTAACTATTAGCTTCCTCAGTGAGGAATTTAAGATCGCTTTCTGCCGCCTGCGCTTCTTGCCTTAGTGCCGCAAAGTCTTCAGCTTCCATCTGCCGTGAGGCTAGGAGCATGTCTACTTCTTGATATGGCCGGTATCGGTCTTGGGCGCGTTTGAGCATCGCTTGTAATGACGCATCTGCACGTTGCATTGCTTCATTGGCTTCTTTCTTTTGGTTTGCTGTTTCTTGAGACTTTCTTGTGAGTGACGCTTCTTGGCCGTAAAGTCTTTTGAGGTCTTTCAAAGATGCCTGCTTAGTTTCACCGTCCACTGTGAGTTCAACAAGAGTATCGTCGGATATTTCCAACTCCACCTCTTCTTCATCATCAGCTTCTTCGGTGTCACTTTCATCAGGGTCTTCTTCAGACTCATTTTCTTCTTCGGTTTCTACATCATCCTCGCTTTCAGAATCCTCTACATCAGTCTCATCCGTAGTCTCATCCGTTGCCTCTAGTTCACCTTTTTCGGATGGCTCTTCAGCGTCCGTCCAGTTTGCTAAAATGGCTTCTGCCGCTTCATCTAAACTAAGAGATGCATCGGCTAAACCTGAGTTGAAATCTTCCTGCACGTTATCCTGGGACATGGTGCTTATTCCTCTTCAGTTGTTAATTCTTCTTCAGTAATGGGTTCGTCTTTAGAGTGTACTTGATCACGAACTTCGATCATCTGGCGCAAAGTTGCGACCATATCGGTAAGTGCGCGGTAGTGGTTGTAGGCTTTTTCTCTTTCCGCTGTTTCATCTTCGGCAGACGTTAAAAAAGACTGTACTGTTCCATCTACCATCAAGTTTAGTAACTTATTGAAAGTTTCATTTTTCAAAAGTACATCCGCTTCGTTACCAATTTCTACTAATTGTTCATCGTTCATATTAGCTCTCCTTCAAGGGCTTGGGGTTAGTGAATGGATCAACCATTCGGGCTTGCGATTGCGACGATCTCATCTGCTTGTTGAGCCAGTACGAGTTCTGCGCTATCAATAAGTTTCTTATGGTTAAGTTGAGCTTCTTTTAGATCAACATTGTCAGATTGAATGGCAAAGTTGTTCTCAGCTTTCATCTTCTCAAGTTCTAATTTCATCTGAGCATTTTGTATATCCATCTTGGCTTTCATCTCACCTAACGCTGTTTGACGCTCTTGAACTTCAAGCTGTTTCTTCATTAACTCCATTTCCAGCTCTTGTTGTGGATCGGGCTGTTTTGGAGGTATTTGATCAGGGCTAGTTAAGTAGTCAGAAACATTCTTGATTCCAGACAACTCCATAACCTTTGTAACCAATGCATATTGGTTTTCAGGCGTGTACATCTCTTGGAGTCTTGGGTCAGATTGGAATTGTTGATGCATCGCCATATACTTTTGCGATTCACGTTCTTGTTCGCCATAGCCTAGAGACAACTCGACTGTTACATCTCGCCTGTCAGCCCAATCATTTGGGTTGATCTCAACAAAATCACCGCCTATCTCTATGATCTTCTCTTCAGACTCATTCTCTATACATAGCTGATATACAGCCTGATATAGAGGTTTTACGAACTGACTAGCAAAATTCCTAGCTATTATCTTTTGCCTTTGCTGTGACATAGTTGCAAGTTGTTCGACCATCTTGGCCGAATTTTGGTTGGAAATTGCATCTTTGTTTAAGCCTTGACTGAGACTACTGATACCTGAAGTTTCTTCTTTGTCTTCTTGAAGTGTATTAAGAAGTTGGAAGGTAAAAGGGTTCAGTGGGGCTTGTAGCATTGGGGAAATAGCATCTGGCCGTGTCACATTGACTAGACCGCCTACCCTATTGTCGATCAATTCGCGTGGATTACTTAGCCCACCCTTTAGTACTGTGTATCGAGGATTGTTGGTAATCATTGCGTGATCAAGGATGGATCGGGTCAATACAGTACGTGCATTCTGAGTAGCAATTAGCTTTTCGCCAAAGTTGTTACCGTAAAAAGCATGAGGAATCGGAAGTGGAACAAATGTAATAAAGGGTCTTCTATTGACCTTCTCTTTATCGAGAAGCACGTTACCGGCTTTTATTATCTTATATAGCTCTGCAACCCCCGATCCCTCAATATCTAAATCCATATAAACTTCATGAACCATTACAGACCGAACTTGATCTTGATACCCTTCGGTATCATTCATTCCCTTGTCTGAGTTTATGGAGTTGTGGCGTGAAAGGATTTCTAAATCAGTCCCCATCGTCACATCATTATGGTCAGCTATTTTGTCGATTAGTTTTTCTGAGTAACCCTCTAAGCGTAAGTCAGAGAGAGTTTTTTTAGTTCTATGGGCGCAAAAGGCTACGCTATCCATAGATTTAGCTTGTGATTCAATTAAAAATTCTTCGGGTGCGATATTCTCAATAATGACTTGGCTTGTATCTCTAGTTATTCTTAACTCACCAGATAACAACCCTATTTCATCCTCCTCATGTTCACCTAGTTCAACATCGTCCTCGATAAGCATTGCATCAAGTTCATCTTCAGTAATGTTTTCAAAGTATTCTGAGGTAGTTTCTGATTGATTTTGCCAAAAGACTTTAGCGATTCCTGCCCTAGCGATTAGGCCATCGTGAATCACGTTAGACATGATTGAGTACAAATCATTCTGTCTATTTACTACGTAGTCGGTGTAAGCAGTACATATAGCCGCCATCTTCACATCTTCAGCGCCTTGTGGAGCAAAATTGACGATCTTGTTGCCGCTACTAAATACCTCAAGCAAACTAGCTTTCATTGACTCGACTGCATCGTAGACATCTAGCGATACATACTTTGAGTTGCCATCATGAATGGGTTTAGGCTTCTCACCACTATAAAATTCCATTACATTTGTGCGCTCTCGACTCAACTCAGAATCGTGATAGCCAACGGATGTGCCTACATTTTCATCTACTAGAGAGACTATTTCTGTGTCTGTCAGTTTCTTGTAGTCTTTGTTCTTAGCCATAATTTAAACCATTTCAATGTAGTATGAGTCTGTTGATTCCACCGGAGTCCAAGCACCTGTGTGAACATGATTTGCTAAGGCTAATGCCATGACACAATCGTCAAAACATCCTGCTTCAGCCTGCATTGCGCCACTTTCGGTAACGATATAAGTAAGCATTTCGCGTAGCGTGACCTTACAATTAACTTCTAACTGCTCCTCGCGCATGGCGGCTCGTAGTTGGTCAATAATTAAAGGTTTTGTTTTAGAAGTTGTAGTGAAACCTAGCTTCAGAGTTTCTCTGTCCGTTAGCTTGTCTATTTGGGTTTCAGTGAAAAAGTGAGGGTAAGCCATATCTTTACCTAGCCGTGTACACGTTAGGATTCCGTGAGAGTTGTTCTCTACACAGATAAAGGCTTCGTTGTAGTACTCACCCAAGGCATACAGAATTTCTGCAAAGTAGTCAGGATGTACATGACCTCGCCAAGTTGCTACCTGTCGTTTTTTAGAGTCAAGTACTTGGCAAACTGAATAGTCACCCCCTCTCACACCCATCGCGACATCAGCACCAATAACGTACTGTTCGCCCTCTTCGTGTTCTCTGTAAGTGCTTAGTTCACCACGAGCATTGTTAAGCCACTCGCCACCCTCTAGAGCCAAACGCTCTTTTAGGTCTTGAGTTTTGTCCATAGACTTTACAATCTGATCTGGGTTAAACACTGGTCTACCAGTAGTCAAGAATGCTTCATCAGGCTCACTTGGATATTCCTGTCGGAATAAATCTAGTCCATTCTGTGCAATCTTTCGTCTTCTGAACATTAACTGTTCATCATCGAGGGTATACAGCTTTGCCAAGTCTATTTCATCAGGCGTTCTTTCAAAGTTACTAGGCACTTCTTCACGGTAAGATAGGTCTGTAAACCAAGGAATAAAGACAGGTACGTAACCATTTGTACCGTCCACAGCACCTCGCCACAAATCCGCAAAAACTCCGGTTGCACCATTTGCCGTACTTTCGACAAAGATAGCTGTACCTTTAGCATTTGGAACTGCTTGAGTAAGTCCATTCCAGTTATCCAAGGCCGTTGACTTTTGCCAGAACGCAAGCTCACTTGCATGAACGTGTGTGAGCGTCTCACCGCGACCAATCGACTCACCGCCTGCCGTTGACACCACAAAACTAGAATCAAGAACATCAAAATTCATCTCCCTTCTTGAACTGTATTTCGTATGTGGTTTTAGTATGTCAGGACAGTGTTCGTGAAATCTTTTCGTCATATCAAAAAGTGCGCGTGTAGAGTCGGCATGGTGTGTAATTACCATTGCTTTGCAGGCAGGCTTTTGACTAACTGCGTAATACAAATATCCTCCGGTATAGGTAGACAGACCTTGCTGTCTTGCCTTTAGGATGATTATTCGGACTTTACCTTCGGTTGATAATTGATTGGTGACTGCTTTATCTAAGATTTGCTGTGCTGAATTTAATGCGAGGGGTGAAATTGCGCCTACCTTAGTTCTAATCTTTAAAGCGGCATTGGAATAGAACCTGAAATCAGTCAGTAGCCTCTTCCGTATCTGTGCTAGTTTCTTGTCCATTAGGTTGCTCATCCTCTTGTGACAATAGTGACGCAAGAAAATCTTCAGCTTTTGATATAGATACATCTGATTTACTTGCAGGCTTACTCTTAGTGAAATCTAATACCAAACGTGCGGCCGCTAATCTTTCTCGCGTTTCACCGACAAGGCGCATGACTTCAACCGCAGTCGATAGAGCTTCCTTCTGATACTCGTCTTCTATGTTAAATTTGTCTGACATAATCTCTACTACCTTTTTTGCTTCTTGTTTAGCTTTTTGGCGCAGGGGTTCAATCGTTTCTTTACGATATCCATCAGGCACTCCCTTCGGCCTGCCTGCGTTTTTGCGCGGTTTTGTTGACCACTCTTTTCTTAGCGCCCTTCCCTCTGGTGTTGACATCAGGGTCGAGAAGTAATTGTTCTTCTCTCGGATCATGTTTGGATTTTTTAGTGGTTTTGGTGGGGCTTTTACCCTCTTCTTTCTTTCCGACATCTATGTGATCCTCAAGTACTTTTTCTATAATCTGCCGTGTCTCTTTGCACGATACACAGTACATTTCTGGAGGTAATTCATATTTAAGGTCTTTATAAACTGCCATCCTCTGTGATTCTGACAATAGGCTCGTCATTTTTACTCGCTGTATGGCTTTTAGATACTTCACTAAGTCCATTGCTTTACTATTCACATAACTCTCCTTATGTGGTTTATACAGTTAAAATCCCTTGACCGGGGGGGAGGCTTTGTTGGACAGGTCGTTGCTCTTCCTCTTCATCTTTTCCAGTAACCGCCATTCCTGCAAGTACAATCGCAAGGATTGTAACCATTGGGTTAGCGTGGAAGCTGATAGGGAAATCTTTATTATAATTTTTAAAGAATTGCTGTATATCTTTGGCTGTCTCTGGGGCTATAGCCTTGAAAAGTGTAGGGTTCGCCATGTAAACCCAAATTGGATCGACAGCAAACTCGGCAGGGTCTTTTACATAATTAATGTGTGACTTCACCCTGTTTTTTGCGATTTTAGTTCGCCTAAGAATTTCTGCATTCGACAGACCTGAAGTTTCAATTTTCTTAATATACTCAATTAACTTTGCTTCAAATTGCGCCCTTCCTCCTGCATTCTTAAATCTTATGTAATCCGATCCCAATGCAGGATTCTTTTCAAAAAATACTTGAGTGAGGTCTTGTAAATTGTTGATCTCATCTCTTATAGTTTTTGCTCGGGGATCATCACTGCCTACAAGTTCGTTTAAGTGGTGTCGATAACTACCTTTATGTGTGGTTTCTAAGCCTTTACTTTCAGGGTGGTTATGGGGGACTCTTCTTTTTGGCTGTCTTTGGTCATTCCAATGCTCGACAGCATGAGAAACTTCATGTGCAGTAGTCATAAGAATACCAAGTGGCGTGTATACTCTCTTCGATCCACGTACTTGTGCTACACCACCTCTGCCATCTCTATTAGTGCCAAAAAACCCATTTGTGGTCGGGCCTGTGGTGTAACCCATACTTCTAGCTTTTTGGTTAAAAGCGTCCTGAGTGTTGGCGATATACAAAGATAAATTTAATGCTTTAGCCATGTCCATAAAGTCTTCGATTGTGGCAATACCTTTTTCCCATATAGAACCTTTGTTACCAATATCAAATTGCCTTGCTATTATTTTGGCTTTTGGTAATTGTTCTTTTACACCATCACCATCTGGCATATTAATTGGTTCAGGAAAAGATGGAGGTTCTGGTTGAACTATAGGCGGCTGTGGTTCTGGTTGAACTATAGGCGGCTGTGGTTCTGGTTGAACTATAGGCGGCTGTGGCCGTATCGGTTGTCCGTCTACTCCTACAATAGGGGATGGGGTAGGTTCTGGATCGGTCGGAGGTGTATCACCACCTTTTTTTCTTTGTTGTTGTTGGATAACTCTATCTTTATAAGCACTAACGTAACGTGCGACAGCCACTTGAGGTATCTGACTAGCAATTAATGCTTTTTCTATAGAAATCATTGTATCTACAGGGTTCTTACCTAAATCGTAAAGCATCTTGTCTAGCGCCTTACTAATTTGTTCGCGCTCTCTAGTGTTTAGAGATACATCAGCTTCTAAATCTTTTTTAAGTTGATTGACGATTGCGTTGTTGTCTAACTTGCCCTGCTCTTTTGGAGTGATAGGACGGCCAGACGCGCCACCGATAGCTATTGCTGTGTTAAGACCGTTTGGATTTTCGATTGGTCTGACTCTGCGATTGGCTACTTCAGGATTATTGTTCGCTAAAAGATTAATGTAGTTCACAGCAAATCCAGATACTTTCTCGCCATATTTCATGCTTTCTACTAGAGTCTCTAGATTGTCTCTTACTGTAGGATCAAGATTAGGATTCTCAAGTGCCTCTGCAATAGTGGCCTCAAGTCCTGCTCTGTCCATACCAGTGAATCTTTGGTAGATATCTTCTGGGCTATTGTCTACTGGGGGCGCACCTTCGGTATATAAGAAGAATCGCTTGGCCCTTTCATTTTGTCTTTTTTCTTCGGTTTTAGCTTGGGCTTTTTCATTAGCGGCTTTAGCTTTTGCTAAGTTTTTATCCCTTTCACCGAGTCCTGATACTGTTCCAAGACCCTCATTTTTAAGATTATTTTTAATGTAGCGTCTAACTTTAGATCGTCTACCTGTAATGCCATCAATTAAACGTCCACCTACTACTGCACCTACTTGGTAGGGAATAGACGCGCCTGCGGTTGCTCCTGCAACCCCTGCGGCACTAACTCCACGGATAGCATTAGTTAAAGCGGCTTGGCCGCTGTAATTACTACTCTGTGGTAAAGGATTGACGTTATCGGTGAACTTAGACACACCACCTTTCATGCCTGCATTCCAAACTTTGGTCTGCTCTTGGCTTTCTTTGACTACATTAATAAGGCGCTTGCCATCGGCTGTTCCACCTACAAGCTGATTAAGTAAATCAAAGTCACTTTTACCTACTACCGACTTAGTTTTGTTTCTAGCCTGCTGTAGCATCTTCTTGACTCTAGTTCTGTCAGATTTCTGCGCTGAAGTAAGAGTCTTGTCGTTAATATTTAAGAAAGAACTGAGTTCACTTTCTAAATTAGTTATTTCTGAGGCAATCTTAGCGTGTGCTAAATCCATTAATGCCCTAACACCCTTGCCAGAGGTAGTGTCTAAGTCTGAAAGGTCAAACTCTTTACCTTCAGCGTTGCCCTCTCTAGCCAAGGCATCAAGACGCTGTGCAAAAGTAGCCTGTGAGGCTCTATCGCTCAAATTAGCAGGCTTACCACGAACGAGGCTTGCACCTCCGGTAATTGTTTGTACTGCGCCTGCATTGGTAGAACCTAGAGCGAACGCATCTATTGATCTATCTTCGACTTCTTTCTGAGTGTACTCACCACCGCGAGATGCCGCGCCTGCCATAGAGACACCTTCCTGTGCAACCTCAGTTACACCCTCTATTCCTGTCTTCTTTGCCACTTGTTTAGCGGCATTGGCAAAACCTTTCTTATTAAGGGTATCTACTATTTCCTTGGGGGTCATTTTTAAGAGTTTAGACGCAGGAATTACCTTACTTGCACCAAACCTATCTAGGATACCGATTAAAACGCCTTGTCCTGAAGCTAGTGCGGCATCATAGTCACCTACTTTCTCTTCTTGCTCAAAGGCGGCTTCGCCTGCACCCATAGTTCCACTTGCGGCTATAGTCCCAAGACCAACTACTGCGGCCGCAGGGGCAGATACCGTAGCTACTGCGGCAGTAGCAAGGCCACCGCCTAACGCAACACCACCGGACACAGAGTTCTCTGCTGTTTTCTCACCTAACCAACCTACTGCCGACTCAAGACCATCTTCATTAAAAGTATCTCTGAGGGATTTGTTGTATTTGGGGGTGTATCCACCTTGGGCTATGTCTTTATCTTGCTGTTCTACAACACCTGTACCAAAGTCTTCGACACCTTTAATACCAGTGGCTCGACCAATGGCTTCTAAACCTTTGCCGCCCATTCTTTGGGCTTGATCTGTAGAGTATTCAAAGGCATTGTCGGTTGCTTGGGGCTTTAGTGTCTCTCTGTAAAGATTTGCTACTCTTTTTGCTTTATCTAAATTACCTTGAGATTTATGATGGACGTATGCGGCTTTGTATTCTTCAGGAGTACGTTGTATAGCCATGTAAACCTCTAATTATATGTTAAATAGCTCATCATCATCTTCAGGGACAGATTGTCCTTGACCACCACCTTTCTCGTACCCAGAATCTAGCAAGTTTTGGTAAAGTTGCTCTAATTCGGCAGAGGCTTCAGCATCGGCTTGTACTGGGCTTTTCAATGATCCATCAGAGTTCACGTTACTAGGATCATATCGTTTAGCTTTGATAGCATTTAAGGCACTTTGCATTTCTAACCATGCAATCCAAGTAGCTTCTTGGTTCATGGCTATTTTAGGAATTGGTTTCATAAATAATTCCATTTCTCTGTTAGAGATAGCACCTTTAGTTAGGGCTACTGAAACGAGGGTGGCATTTACAGCTTCTTGTTCTAGTGACAATCTTAGTTCTGCTCTTGGATTGCCTAACATATTGTCTTTTGCTTTACCGTAAGTGCCATCTTTCAATCCAGTAACATTGTCACCTTCTTGGGCCAATCTTTTTGCTAAGAAACTCTGCCTCTGGGACATTGATTGTGTATTAATGAAGGTTTGTCTATTTTCTCCTTCTTGCTTCTCTTGTGCGGCAGTAGGCTTACTCATAGTTCTCAATTTAGAAAGCATAGCCATCTCGTTTTGAGTATCTACTTGCTGTAAGCGTCTCTCTTCGTCTTTCAGGCCACCGTATGCGCCTGCTCCTGCCGCCATAGCCGCAGAAAGACCTTGTGTAGACGCGCCAGTGATTGCACCCCCGATACGCATCAGCTTTTCTTGCATACCGATTCGTGGAATGTTCATTCTAGTTTGATCACGCTTGTTGCCTGTAGCTGTTCCAGACCGATCTATGGTTGCGGCTTGACTAATGTTTTGTAGTGTCTTGGCTCTTTGAGTGACAGGGGTTTCGGCAATCGTAGTAACTGGGTCAACCGACTGCTCGACTACCTCTTCTACTGCGGCCTCTACTGGTGAAGCATTATTTTGCTCATAAGCCTCATGATTAATTCCTGGCATGACAGTGCCATCAGGCATCGTGTGTGTTTCTTCTGGGCGTAAAACACCCTTCCCACCCATATCTATATCTGGGGCATCTGATTGATAAGTATCATTAAAATTCACACGCGATAATTCACTTCCTAAAATTCCTTGGTTAGGATCATTTTGCGGTGGTTGTTGCGGTGCTTGTTGCTGTGGTTGTTGCTGTGGTTGGTTAGCGTATCTGAAACCTTCCTCAGTATTCTCGTCCATACCAAGCATACCCCTGCCAAAGTTTTCGACACCTTCAACAA
>MDTF01003669.1_pt1 | contig 11186 bp, 10 predicted proteins | sample 811191 | NCBI WGS metagenome assembly MDTF01 (sample SAMN05326649, study PRJNA326480) | marine metagenome | isolation source: seawater | place: Southern Ocean | collected 2011
AAAAAAAATTGATAAGAAATCAAGATTATTAGGGGTTGATCCTGGAAAGAAACGAGTTGGCATAGCTATATGTGATGAAAATAAAATTGTAGCAACACCGTTTACAACATTGATTAAAAATAATTTTTCTGACTTTTTAACTCAAATAAATAAAATTATTTTTGATAATGACATAAAAGGTATCGTTGTAGGCAATCCAATAAATTTAGATGGCTCAGCTAGTCATTCATCGCAATCAGCTAAAGATCTGGCCATAAACTTATCAAAAAATATTTCCATACCTATCACTATGTGGGATGAGCGACTCTCTAGCAGAGGTGCTTTTAATTTATCTAATGATTTAAACGTTAATACGAGCAAAAAAATAAGTAAACTAGATGAAAATTCAGCGGCTTTTATTCTTCAAGGTGCCTTAGACTTTTTAAATAGAAAATTTACTTGATCTCATAACACAAAAGGCCTATAGAGTTGATTTTAATGGCAGTTAAAAAAAAAAAAGTTAGCTATTAAAGACCAACCCAGACATCTTTTAGGTATTCAAAATTTATCAGTTCAAGAAGCTAAGGATATTCTTGAAGAAGCAAAAACATTCATTGAACTAAACAGAAGTAAATCTAAAAAATCAGATATTCTTAGAGGTAAAACTCAAATTAATTTATTTTTTGAACCATCTACAAGGACTCAGAGCTCATTTGATTTAGCGGGTAAAAGATTGGGTGCCGATGTAATGACCATGAATGTAGCAAACTCAGCTCTAAAAAAAGGTGAGACTCTAATGGATACAGCAATGACTCTAAATGCTATGCACCCTGATATAATCGTAATACGACACCAAGATTCCGGAGCACCAAATCTACTTTCTCAAAAAGTTAATTGCACAGTAATTAATGCAGGTGATGGGTGGAGAGAACACCCCACTCAAGCATTACTGGATGCGCTTACAATAATAAATAGAAAAGGTAAAATTGAGGGTTTAAAAATCGCAATTTGTGGTGATATTCTTCATTCTCGTGTAGCAAGATCTAATATTTATTTAATGAATATGTTGGGAGCTGAAGTAAATGTTGTTGCACCAAAAACGTTAATGCCAAAATCTATTGAGAGACTTGGTGTTAAAAGTTTTACTGACATGAAAAAAGGATTAGACGGATGCGATATTGTAATGATGTTAAGGCTTCAAAACGAACGTATGCAAGGATCTTTCCTGCCTTCAAAAAGAGAATATTATGAATTTTATGGCCTTACACCAGAGAAATTAAAATATGCAAGTAAAGATGCTTTAATAATGCACCCAGGGCCTATGAACAGAGGCGTTGAAATAGACACAAAACTTGCAGATGACATAAACGTAAGTCTTGTTAAAGAGCAGGTTGAATTAGGTGTTGCAGTAAGAATGGCTTGTTTAAAAATGTATTGTAAAAAATAAATGACTGAAAAAATTTTAACTAACGCTAGAATTATAGATCCCTCACAAAACATGGATGAAAAAGGTTCTGTTATTATAGATGAGAATGGTAAAATAAAATCAATTGGGAAAAACGTAAAAAAAACTGACGTTTCATCTTCAGCAGAAGTAATTGATCTTGAAAACAGTATTTTAATACCAGGTATTGTTGATATGAAAGCTTTTGTCGGTGAGCCAGGGTACGAATACAAGGAAAATTTTAGAACACTAAGTCACGCAGCCTTAGCAGGTGGTGTTACTTCTATAGTTACAATGCCAAACACTAAACCTCTTATTGACAATGTTTCTATGGTTGATTTTATAACTAGAAGAGGCAGAGACAAAGCATCTGTTAATTTATTCCCTTCAGCTACACTAACAAGAGATATAGAGGGAAAACAAATGACAGAATTTGGTTTACTCTCAGCTAAAGGTATTATTGGATTTACAGATGTTGTTAAGGCAATACAAAGCACCGAAACAATGGCTAAAATAATGGACTACGCTTCAGATATAGGGGTACTAATTATGCAACATGTAGAAGATTATGAGCTTTCAAAAAATGGCTGTATAAATGAAGGAGAAGTTTCAACTCGCCTTGGTTTACAAGGAATATCTTATATAGCCGAAAAAATAATTATCGAAAGAGACCTTTCTTTGTTGAATGAGTTTCCATGCAGATATCATATAAATCAAATCTCTTCAAAAGAATCTTTAGAAGTGATTAAAAGAAATAAAGAAAGTGGATTAGATTTTAGCGTTGGAGTTTCTATTAATAATCTTTCTTTAAATGAAAATGATATTGGAGACTTTAAAACTTTTTTAAAAGTATCTCCACCTTTAAGACTTGAGGAAGATAGGTTAGCTTTAGTGCAGGGAATAAAGTCAGGTTTAATCGATGTTATAGTTTCAGACCATACACCGGAAGATGAAGAAGGGAAAAGACTTCCGTATTCTCAGGCAGCTACTGGAGCTATTGGTATAGAAACATTATTTCCATTAGCACTTGAAATGTATCATAATGAATCTCTTTCACTAGATAAAATAATTCAAGCATTAACTATAAATCCAGCTAAAATTTTAAAAATTAACAAAGGAACTTTAAAAAAGGGATCAGACGCCGACATATGTATTTTTGATCTCGACACACCGTGGGTTATTAAAGCTGATTTGCTAAAATCTAAATCTAAGAATACAGCAGTAGAAGATAGAAAAGTTCAAGGAAAAGTTCTCATGACTTTTTTAAATGGTGAATTAGCTTTTAAATATCAGTGAATATAGAATTATTATATACAGCAATCTACTCATACGTATTAGGTTCTATTCCCTTTGGTTTGGTTCTAACAAAAATTTTTCTTAAAAAGGATATTAGAAAAATTGGTTCTGGTAATATTGGAGCAACTAACGTTCTAAGAACAGGTAAAAAAATTTTAGGTTTTGCAACTTTATTTTTAGACGGGTTCAAGGCATATGTATCAGTCTTGATAACTCTAAACTTTTTCCCTAATTTCATTTTCCTTTCAGCGCTATTATGTTTGTTAGGTCATATTTTTCCAATTTGGTTAAAATTTAAAGGTGGAAAAGGAATTGCCGTGTATCTTGGTGCGCTTTTTGCTTTTTCAATTTATTTAGGGATTATTTTTATAGTTAGCTGGATAATAGTTTTGCTTCTTTCAAAGTATTCCTCATTATCATCAATAATTGCAACATTAATAATCTTCTTATATTCAATTACTTTACATAATTTTAATATGAGTTTATTTTTTTTTATGGTTTTTATTATCGTTATTTATACACATAGACAAAATATATCTCGTATTAGAGATAAAACAGAAAATAAATTTAATTTTTAATAAGTTTTTCAAAAAAATTTAGTTGTATTTGACAAATCTATTAATATTTGAGAATAAACATTCAGATGAATCTAGTTGTTGTAGAAAGCCCAGCAAAAGCAAAAACAATAAATAAATATCTTGGTAAAAACTATTTAGTTTTAGCTAGCTATGGGCACATAAGAGATCTACCTTCAAGAAATGGTTCTGTTGATCCTCAGAATAAATTTAAAATGTTATGGAAAATAGACTCTTTTTCCAAGAAATATTTAAAAGAAATTACTGATGCAGCTAAAAATTCTGATAAAATTATATTGGCTACAGATCCCGATCGTGAAGGAGAGGCAATTGCTTGGCATGTTAAAGAATATTTAGTTGAAAAAAAAATTCTGAAAGGAAAAATTCTTGAACGTGTAGTTTTTAATGAAATAACTAAAAGTGCAATTTTAAAAGCAATTGGCAATCCTAGACAAATAGAAATTCCACTAGTAGAGGCTTATCTTGCAAGAAGAGCTTTGGACTACCTTGTGGGTTTTAACATTTCTCCTATTTTATGGGCTAAACTTCCAGGATCTAAATCTGCAGGAAGAGTTCAATCTGTAGCTTTAAAATTAATTACTGAAAGAGAACATCAAATTGAATTGTTTAAACCAGAAGAATTTTGGACATTAGCTTCAAACTTTACAAGTATAGATAATAGAAATATTTATTCAAAGCTAAGTCTTTTTAATGGAAAAAAAACTGAAAAGTTTTCATTTAGAAGCCAAATAGAAATAAATAAGGCAATTGATGTAGTAAAAAAATTAAAATTTAAAATCAAAGATGTTAGTTCTAAAATACACAAAAGAAATCCTTTAGCACCGTTTACTACGTCTACACTTCAACAAACTGCATCTAGCAAGTTTGGGTTTGGTGCTTCAAGAACTATGCAAATAGCACAAAAGCTTTATCAAGGAATAGAAATAGAAGGAGAAACCACTGGGTTAATTACTTATATGAGAACAGATGGAACTCAAATTTCTAAAGAGGCGATCACTGAATTTCGTGATTTAATTATTAATGATTTTGGTAAAGAATATCTGCCAGATATTTACAACACATATGAAGGTAAAAAAGCAAAAAATGCACAAGAAGCACATGAAGCAATTAGGCCTACTGAAATAAAAAGAAAACCAACTGAAATAAGAAAATATGTTAATTCAGATCAGTTTAAGCTATACGAATTAATCTGGTCTCGAGCTTTATCTTCACAGATGCAACCAGCGGAGTTTAATAGAAATAGTATTATTATTTCATCTAAAGATGAAGCTGTTAATTTTAAAGCAAATGGATCTGTTGTTAAGTTTGATGGATTCTTAAAAGTTTATAACATTCAAGAAAACGATGAAGATATTAAAAATATTTTACCAGATTGTGCTGTAGGAGATGCAGTTAACATTCTAAACCTGGTTGATGAACAGCATTATACCGAACCACTTCCTAGATATTCTGAAGCTAGTTTGGTGAAAAAAATGGAAGAATTAGGTATTGGGAGACCTTCAACTTACGCTAGTATTATTTCAGTGTTATCAGCAAGAGGTTATGTGGAAATGCTTAATAAAAGATTTCACCCGACAGATAGAGGTAAATTAATATCTGCATTCTTGGAAAATTTATTTACTAAATATGTAGATTATAATTTTACAGCAGAATTAGAAAATCAGTTAGATGATATTACAAGTGGTAAAATTAAATGGGTTAAGGTTTTAGAAGATTTTTGGAAAGATTTTTTTATAAATATAAATTCTGTTAAAGAGAAAACAACACGCGAGGTTTTAGATTTGCTAAATGATAATCTTGGAAATTTAATTTTTGAGAAAAATGAACAAGACTTAATAGATCGAGATTGTAAACTATGTAATACAGGTAAATTAAGTTTAAAAAATAGTTTTAAAGGTGGTGCATTTATAGGTTGCTCAAATTATCCAGAATGTAAATTTACTAGACCTTTGTCGAAAACAAAAAAATCAACTCAATATAATTTAATAGAACCAAAATTAATTGGACAAAATGAATTTGGAAAAAACATCTATTTAAAAAACGGAAGATTTGGTCCTTATTTACAATATGAAAAAAAAATTGAAACTGAGGTAGAGATTCTTAAAAATAAAAAAAGAAAGAAAGAAAGAAAAGAAGAGAATAATATGAAAAATGTTTCTATACCAAAAGGCATAGAAGCAGGAAGTATTGATTTAAATCAAGCAAAATTTTTATGTTTGTTGCCTAAACTTTTGGGACAAAACCCTGAAACTGGAAAAGATATAATTCTTAATATAGGTAGATTTGGTCCATATTTAAAATGTGAAAACAAATCGGCAAGTCTTGAAAATGTAGATGAATTGTTTTCTATAGGAATAAATAGAGCAGTTACTTTGATTGCCAATGCTAAGCCTGGAAAAATAACTTCTTCAATTATAAAAGATTTAGGTGAACATCCTGATGACAAAAAACCTGTCAGAATTATGAAAGGTCCATATGGTCCTTACATTAAGTACAAGTCTTTAAATTCGAGAATACCTGAGGGAAAAGATCCAATTAAAATAACAATAGAAGAAGCGTTAGTATTAATAGAAAAAAGAAAAGAATACGATAAGTCTAAAAAAGGGAAGAAAAAAAACAAGTAAAAAATTGTTTTAATTTGTACAAAAAAAGAGTAAAAACAATTGTGTGTGAATATTAAGAATAAATATTTATACTTAATAATTAAAATAAAAAAATATTGAAGGAAAAAATGAAAAAATATTTACTAATTATAGTCACGTCATTATTTATAACAAACAGTTCATTTGCTGCTCAGGATAAAAACTGTGATCATATAACTGGAATTTTACAAATTGGTGCAAAGATGGATTGTAAAATTGGATTAAAGAGTGGTAATAAAAAAGGTAGTCTTAGTAAAGTTAAAAAAATTGTTAAAGATAAAGTTAGTGAAATTCAAAAACCTATGTCTAGTTTAGATGAAAAGAAAAAATCCTTTGATAAAAGGAATAGCTCTTTGATGAAAATGTATAAGAACACAAAAAAAAGTGACAAATAGTCAAAGATTAGAGGCATTAGAATTAAACCTACCTGAGGCACCGAGTCCTGTTGGTGCCTATGTAGCTTATAAAAAAACTGGTAATTTAATATTTGTATCAGGACAAGTTTCATTTAATATTAGCGGTGAACTGATCAAAGGTAAAGTAGGATCGGATCTAACTTTGGAAGAAGGTCGAGAAGCTGCACGAGCTTGTGCAATTAACATAGTCTCTCAAATAAAATCTGCCTGTGATGGAGATCTAAATAAAGTCAAAAACTGTATTAAAATTACAGGCTTTGTTAACTCTTTAGATAATTTCATTGACCAGCCAAAAGTAATCAATGGAGCTTCCGAATTGTTAGTAAAAATATTCGGAGAAGATGGTGTGCATTCTAGAGCAGCCATAAGTGTTAATTCTTTGCCATTAGGAGCGGCCGTCGAAATTGAAGCGATTTTTGAGGTTAATTAAAAACTGGTCTACCGATAGAAAAATATTTAATTTTTTTTTTTCTCATTTCATCAAAACTATAAAGATTTCTTAAGTCATATAATATAAAATTTTTGTTTTTAACTATTTTAGTAAAATCAAGAGACTTAAACTCATCCCACTCTGTGTGCAATATAATAAGATCTGCATCTTTGCACGCTACCTTTATTTGGTTGTGAAATTTACAATTTTTTAATTTATAAAATTCTTTCTTTTTACCAGTTGGATCGTAATATGAGATTATTGCACCCTTCTTGTGTAAATAGGGAATCATAGACAGACTTACAGAATCTCTCATATCGTCTGTATTAGGTTTAAATGTTACTCCAAGAAAAACTATTTTTTTATTTTTAATATTTTTACCAACAATATTATGTATTCTGTTAAGTAGAAGTTTTTTTCGGTTTTCGTTAGATTTTATTACAGACTTTACAAGAGAAAGATTAATTTTCACTTTTTCTGCCATGGATACTAGGCCTTTTGTGTCTTTTGGAAAGCATGAACCTCCATAGGCTGGGCCAGCTCTTAGAAAGCGACTTCCTATTCTAAGATCACTTCCCATGCCTAATGAAATATCTTCAATATTAATTCCAGTTTTTTCGCATAGATTAGCAATTTCATTAATAAAAGTTATTTTGGTAGCTAAAAATGCATTAGATGCATATTTTATTAGTTCGGCACCACGTCTATTAGTAGTAAAAAATTTGGCTCCTTTATTGATTAAAGGTAAGTATAGTTTTTTCATTATATTAAATGAAGTTTTCTCGTTAGAACCAACTATTATTCTGTCTGGGTATCTAAAATCTCTAATTGCTTCGCCCTCTCTCAAAAATTCCGGGTTCGAAATAACAGTAAATTTTTTTTTATTTTTTAATATTTTTTCTATTTGATCTCCTGTTCCGACAGGCACAGTAGATTTAGTAATAATAATTTTTTTGGTTTTTGAGAATTTAGATATCTCTCTGGCAACCATAAAAACATTATTTAAATCTACAGATAAAGATTTTTTTTTGTTTGGTGTGCCAACACATATAAAAATAATATCAGATTTATTCAAAGCGTCAGAAATATCTGATGTAAAAAAAAGTCTTTTTGATTTATAGTTTTCTCTAATTAATTCATTTAAACCTGGTTCGTAGATTGGTATTTTACCATTATTTAATTTATCAATTATATCTTTGTTTTTGTCTACACAATATACAGTATGTCCAATATCAGCAAAACATGTTCCGCTTACAAGCCCTACATATCCTGTGCCGATCATACATATTTTCATTATTTAGTTTCCTTTGATATTTGAATACCAGAATTAATATAACCACTCAATGTTCCGCAATCTAAATATTTACCTTTAAATATATTACCATAAAAATTTTCTCCACTTTCAATAAGTTTTTTTATTGCATCAGTAATGTGTATTTCGCCACCTTGGCCAGGTTTTAAATTTTTTAATTTTTTCATAATTGTTTTTGGTAAAATGTACCTTCCAATAATAGCATAATTTGATGGTGCTTTTTTTTGACTAGGTTTTTCAACAACATCTTTTATTGAAAAGTAATTTTTTTTTTTACTTTTGATTGAAAGAATTCCCCATCTAGAGACTGTTTTTTTTTTTACAATTTTAGTAGCAATAATAGAACCTTTAGTTTTTTTGTGCAGTGTAATCATTTCTTTAGTACAATTTTTGTTTATAATTAAGTCGTCTGGAAAAACCATTAAAAAATGAGAGTGTTTTATATAATTTTTACATTTTAAAATTGCATCTCCTGTACCCTTTGGGTTATTTTGATAAACAAATTTAATCATTTTTTGATATTTTTTAAGTTTGTTATATGCTTCCCGTATTCTTTTATCTTTTTTTTTAGCTAATATAGATTTATAAAAATGATCATTAAAAAAATACTTTTTTATATTTTCTTTTTTTTTTGATATAATAAGTATGAATTCTTTAATTCCAGCGTCAATACATTCGTCAAGTATGTGCTCTAAGTTGGGTTTTCCATTTAAGGGTAGAAGTTCTTTGGGTGTAATGCTAGATAGGGGTAAAAGTCTTGTACCAAGACCTGCTAATGGAATTATTGCTTGTTTTAACATACATTTCTTTTACTTTTAAATCTTAATTATTACAAATGAAAATATTTAAAAACAAAAAAAAATTAATCAAAGAAATTTCAAGGCAGAGAAACATAGCTTTTGTACCTACTATGGGCTCTTTACACAATGGACATGTAAGTTTGATAAAAAAAGCTAAAAAAGAATCGGCAAATGTATTAGTTTCAATATATGTTAACCCAAAACAGTTTAATTCAAAATCAGATTTTAAAAAATATCCAAAGAATATTAATAAAGATATTGCTATTTTAAGAAAATTAAAAATTCAATATTTATACATGCCGTCATATAAAGATATTTATTCGTTTAAATCAAAATCACCCTTATATTTAGATAGTTTTGCTAAAAAACTTTGTGGAAAATTTAGACCCGACCATTTTAAAGGAGTGGTTAATGTTATTAATAGATTTCTAGAAATTGTTAAACCTCATGTGATTTTTTTAGGTATTAAAGACTTTCAGCAATTAATTCTGATTAAACTACATATTAACAAGAATAACATATCAACTAAAGTAGTTGCTTGTCCTACTATAAGACAGAAAAATGGGATTCCTTTATCGTCAAGAAATATTAAACTTGATAAATATCAAATTACAATAGCTGGAAAAATTTATAAATTTTTAAAGAATAATAAAAAAGCTATACTCCTGAAGAGCAAGCAAAATAAAAAATTATTAATTTTTAATAAAATAAGTCAATTAGGAGCTAAAAAAATTGACTATATTGAATGTATTAACACAAAGACTTTAAAAAATGCAAAAAGTATCAAAGAAAAATTTAACATTTTTATTGGTTATTATTTAGGTAAAATAAGATTAATCGACAATCTATAAAAAGACTAAAGAACCTATCCCCAAAAAGGACAAGAAACCAATTACATCAGTTACAGTCGTTACAAATACACTAGAAGCTAAAGCAGGATCTATATTCATTTTTTTTAAAGTTACTGGAATTAATATTCCAAATAAACCAGCAACAATCATATTTAACACCATTGATGCCGCTATTATAATTGAAAGATCAAATTGCTTAAACCACAACTGAACTACGGCACCAGTTATTATTGCAAAAATAATTCCGTTTAATACGCCTATAAAAAATTCTTTAGTTATAATTTTATTTATATTGCTGCTGGACAATTCTTTTGTTGCAATGGCACGTATAGTAACTGCAAGAGTTTGCATTCCTGCGTTTCCACCCATTGAGGCTACAATTGGCATTAGAAAAGCTAACGCTACTACTTTTTCAATTTCTGCGCCAAAAATACTTATTACCCATGAAGCAAGAAGAGCTGTCGCTAAATTGATTAATAACCAATTAAATCTTCTTTTAGTTTTAACAAACACGCTGTCTGTAATTTCTTCGTTACCTACTCCAGCTAACCTTAAAACATCTTCTTCTGCTTCTTCCTGAACAACTGTAACAACGTCATCTGCAGTAATCATTCCAACAAGTTTATTATCTTTATTTACAACACCTGCAGATACTAAATTATAATTTTCAAAAGCTTGGCCTACTTCTTCTTTATCCATGTTAACCGATATAAGAACAGGCATTTCTCTCATAATAGAATTCATTTTTGAATCTCTAGAAGTTCTTAAAACCCTTGAAGATGGAACGATGCCAATAGGTTTAAATTCATTGTCTACTATAAATATTTCTAAAAACTCTTGTGGTAGATCTTTACTTTCTCTTAAATAATCAATTGTCTGACCAACTGTCCAATCGCTAGGTATGGCTGTAAATTCACGCTGCATAATACGAGCAGCAGAGTCTTCGGGGTAACTAAGGCCCTCCTCTAACAAAAATCTATCTTTAGGTGGCAGTTTATCTAAAATTAAATTTTTTTTATCTGGTTCTAAGTTCTCTAAAATTGAAACAGCATCGTCTGACTCTAATCTTTTTATAATATTAGATATGGAATCTATTGAAATTAATTGAAGAACTTCACTTTGTATAGATTCATTAAATTCTATAAAAATTTCAGGGGCAATACTAAAAGATTCAATTTCTATTAATTTTTCACGTGTGTCATAAGACAAATTTTCTATTAAATTAGCAACATCAGATGGATGCAGGTCTTTTAATGTTTGGTTAATAAACTGGAGGTCTTCAACGTTTATCTTGTCGCTAAATGTAGTAATAAAATTTTTATTAAAGTCTAAGTTTACTTTTTTATTACCTATAGACTTTATTAAACTCATAAAAATTCCTTTTACATTATTTGAGAGACTATTAGTTTATCTGGTGGTA
>MDTF01005208.1_pt1 | contig 11183 bp, 12 predicted proteins | sample 811191 | NCBI WGS metagenome assembly MDTF01 (sample SAMN05326649, study PRJNA326480) | marine metagenome | isolation source: seawater | place: Southern Ocean | collected 2011
AGGGAGTGCAGCATAATGGATACAAATAAAATTAAGAAGGGTTTGGGTAGAGGGCTGTCGTCTCTAATAGGTGAAACAAAAGTAGAAATTAATATTAATAAATTATCCATAAGTGACTTAGTGAGTAATAAATTTCAACCAAGAAAAGTATTTGATAAAGATAATTTAGAAGATCTAACAAATTCAATAAAAGAGAGGGGTGTTATTCAGCCAATTATTGTGAGAAAATCAAATGATGACACTTCTAAGTATGAAATTATTGCAGGAGAGAGAAGGTGGTTAGCCGCTCAAAAGGCAGGCTTACATGAGGTGCCTGTAGTTATTACTGATGTTGATGATTTAAAATCTTTAGAATTTGCTATTATTGAAAATGTCCAAAGAAACGATTTAAATGCAATTGAAGAAGCGCGAGGTTATCAGCGTCTTATTAAGGAATTTTCATATGACCAGGAAAAAGTTGCTAAATTTATTGGGAAAAGTCGAAGTCATATAACTAATTATTTAAGATTGTTAGGACTTCCTGAAGTTGTTCTAGATTTAATAGAAACTAAAAAACTATCACCTGGTCACGCAAAAATTTTAGTTGGACTAGATAATGTAGAATTTGTTGCAAAAAAGATAATTAAAAAAAATCTTTCTGTTAGGCAAACAGAGAATTTTGTTAAAATCTTTAAGGGTAAAAAAGTATTATATAAAGCAAAGAAGGATGTAAATATGCAAGCCTTAGAATCTTCAATTATTGAAAAAATTGGACTAAATATTTCAATTAAAAATAAAAAAAACAATACTGGAACTTTGGTTGTGGAATATAAAGATCTAGATCAATTAAATAAAATAATTAAAATTATAGAGTCTAATTATTAATTTTTTTTGAATTCTTAATTATGAAATCAGACAATATATTTTTTGCTATACCAGGATTTTTTTTAATCAAAAACTCAATTTCATTACTTTCATAAATCAAGTCCTTCAATTGGTATTGTTTCCAGCATATTATTTGCTGAGTTACTAGAGGTTTATCTTTCCAGAAAATCGGTGGCTTAAATAAAGAAACAGCTTGGTCGATATTAGTTTTCTCATTAATCAAATCATAAATTTTTATTAATCTTTTTAACTTAGCTAATAATGTTCTAATAATTATTATGTTATCTTCATCTGAGTAGTTATTTTCATTCAAAATAGAGACAGTTTTCCTTGTGTTTTTAGCAAGAGAGTGATCAATTAGTTCTGAAGCACTATAATTGTCAGCTAGATTTGTTATTTTAATTATGTCTTGCAGTTTTATAGCCTTCTTACTCATTGAAAAACTTTCAATTTTTTCAAGTTCATTCTTTAAATTTTTTCTATCACCTCTACTTCTTTCTATAAGAATATTTATTAATTGTTGTGAGATTGGAATTTTTTTATTTCTAAAAAATTGGCTTATTATAGAGTTTAAAGTTTGATTATTGTCCTCATAAAATGGAACACATATAATATTTTTTTCTTTCTCAAAAAATTTCCTTAAAATAGATTTTTTTTCAAGATTTTTAGAAACTAAAATAAATTGGACATCCTGTAAATCTTTTTCGGTTAAGTCTTCTATTACTTCTTTAATTTTATCTGTGGTCCTATTTATTATTATTAGTTTTTTGTCATCAAAGAATGACTTCGTAAGCACACTATTAAAAAAATCATTTTTATTATCTAAAACTTCTTTTTCCTCATATCTGTGAATTTTATCTAGATAGTTTTTTTCAAATAAATTTTTTATAATCTCTTCTTTTAGACCCTCATTTTCTCCATAAAAAAGATAAAAGATGTGATTATTTAATTTTATTTTATTTAATTCAAATGATTTTGCTATCATTCAGTATTAGACAATTTTACGATAATTTTTTTTGTAACTGTTTCAGCCAAATTTCTTTTTATTTCTCTTTCATATTTTTTTAAATCAAATTTATTATTATTGTTGTTGTAATTAAAGCTTTCTACTAGCGTTAAATTATTTTTGATATCATTTGTAGTCAAGATTTCAATTTCTACAGTTATCATAATTTTAAAGCTTGTTGGGTCTCCAGAAAGATCTTTTGCTAAAATAGTTTTTTCTGTAATACTATCAATTTTTATTCTAAAATTTTTATCTTTTTTATTTAAAGTATAATTATTTAATTTTTCCTTTATCCTCAAATTAACATCTCTATTTCCAGTAAAATTTAATAAAGTTATTGAAAAATCATACGTAGCCTTATTCTTTTTTGAATGAATGGCCTGATATCCACAAGAAGTTATAGAAAAAAAAAGCATTAAAAGAAGGATTTTTTTTAACATTTTTAAAGTATAATATTTATAAGTCTATTTGACACAAAAATTGTTCTTTGAATAGTTTGGTTTTTTAAAAGCTTTTCTGTTTCTTTATTTAGTTTAATTTCTGTTAAAATATCGTTTTCAATCATACCTCTTTTAACTTTTAAGACGGCTCTTTTTTTGCCATTTATTTGTACAACAAAGTTAACATCTTCCTCAACTAACTGGTCCTTCGATACTATGGGCCATTTTATTTGCTCAGAATCAATACTATTTAAGCATTCACTTGTTAAATGAGGAATAAATGGACTCATCACGATTAAAATCTTTTTATAATTTTCAATTAATACAGCTTTTTTTATTGGTTTTTCAATTTCTTTAATCAAAAAATTATACATCTCATAAAGGTTGGCAACTATAACATTGTAATGAAATTTTTCTAAGTTCTGTGTAATTTTGTAAATTAATTGATTTGTAAACTTAGTTAAATTTTCACTCTCATCACTCACATCATTACTTTTAATCTTTTCTAAAATTTTAGAATTTAACAACCATAATTTTTGGACAAATTTAAATGAGGCAATCATACCTTGGTCAGACCATTGAACATCTTTTTCTGGGGGGCTATCTGATAAAATAAACAATCTAACAGAATCTGCTCCATAATTTCTAATTATACTTTCAGGATCAATGGTGTTTTTTTTTGATTTTGACATAGATTCAGTTGTTCCTACAATTACTTCTTCTGACAAATTATCTTTTTTGTAAAATCTTATTCCATCTTCAGAAGAGACTTCTTCTGGACTTAACCATTTATTTTTTTGGTCTTTATATGTTTCGTGACAAACCATACCTTGTGTAAATAATCCATCAAATGGTTCTTTTAGTTTAAAGTCATCATTTTTATATGAAATAGCTTGCATAAAAAATCTAGAATATAATAAGTGTAATATGGCATGTTCTACTCCTCCAATATACTGATCAACAGGCATCCAATAATCCACTTCTTCTTGTGTAAAACCATGATTAGTATTTTGAGGAGAACAAAAGCGCAAAAAATACCAAGAAGAATCAACAAATGTATCCAGAGTATCCGTTTCTCTCCTATATCTCTTTCCATCTAAAATAAAATATTTCCAATTATCTTCAGAATCTAAGGGGTTGCCTGTACTGCTTAATTTCTCAATTTCTGGAAGTTTAACAGGTAGCATGCTTTTGGGAATTTTAATTGGGTTATCATTTTCATCATAAGCTATTGGAATAGGGCAGCCCCAATATCTTTGTCTTGAAATACCCCAATCTTTTAATCGATAATTAGTTTTTTTCTTTCCTAAATTATTCTTTTCAAGGAACTCTATTGTTTTAATAATAGATTGGTTTGGAGCCTTTAACCCATCAAGAAACTTTGAATTATAAAGGTAACCTTCACCTGTATAAGCCTCATTGTCTATTTTAAAATCCTTATCTATTTCAGGCTTAACAACTGGTGTAATTTCTAAATTATATTTTTTTGCAAAATCTAAATCTCTTTGATCATGTGCTGGACAGCCAAACACAGCACCCAGTCCGTAATCCATTAATACAAAGTTTGCAAAATAAACTGGGACCTTCATATTATTGTCCAGGGGATTAACTGCAATCAGGTCTGTTTTAAAACCAAGTTTTTCAGCAGAAGCAATAGACTCTTCTGTAGTACCAGTTTTAGAACAATCCTTTTTAAAATCTTGAAATTTTTTGTCATCTTTGTAATACTTTGCCAAAGGATGATCAACTGAGAGCGCAAGAAAGGAAAAACCAAATAGAGTATCAGGTCTAGTTGTATAACATTTAATACTTTTAATAGGTTTTTCACTTTCAACTTTAAATTCAACCTCACAACCAAAAGATTTTCCTATCCAATTCTTTTGCATAATCTTTACTTTGTTGGGCCAATTAATTAAGCTTTCTAGACCTTGTAAAAGTTCTTCGGAGAATTTTGATATGTTAAAAAACCATTGATTTAACTTCTTTCTTTCAACTAAGGCTCCTGACCTCCAACCTTTACCATCTATAACTTGTTCATTAGCAAGAACAGTTTGATCAACTGGATCCCAGTTAACATAATTTTCTTTTCTATAAACCAGCCCCTTGTCATAGAGGTCTAAAAAAAATTCCTGCTGATGTTTATAGTAATCAGCAGAACACGTTGAAATTTCTTTATCCCAATCAATTGATAAACCAAGCATTTTAAGTTGGGATCTCATATTGTTAATATTTGACTCAGTCCAGGTCTTAGGATCTAAATTATTTTGTCTTGCAGCATTTTCTGCTGGCATACCAAAGGAGTCCCAGCCCATGGGATGAAGGACGTTATAACCTTGCAACGTCTTAAATCTTGCTAACACATCTCCGATTGTATAATTTCTAACATGGCCCATATGGATTTTACCTGATGGGTAGGGGAACATTTCTAGGCAATAAAATTTTTTTTTACTTTTATCAACCTTAGCTGAAAAAACTTTATTATCCTCCCAAAGTGTTTGCCACTTTTTTTCAATAATTTTAAAATTATATCTATCCACTAAAATTAAATTTTAAAATTTTATTGTTTTTTATTTATTTGAACTAGGATCATTAGACACATAAGGTTTGAAGTTCTTATCAACATTTGTCTTTTTATAAATTGCAGCTGTTTTTAAAATTTTAGCTTTCAGTTCTAGAATTAAATTTCCAGATTTTTCAGATACCACACAATTTGATTGCATTTTGCATTTTTTATTAAAAACTTTTATATCTAAAGCATCAGCTCTTACTTCGTTTGTTAAAAATCGAATAGAAATTTTAATACTTTCACCATCTTCATTTGTTGAATACCAATCAGTAATTATAATTCCACCGCTATAATTAACAGAAGCCAAAGGCATAAAATCAATTGTGTCCAAAGAGGCTCTCCATAGTGCATTTGAGCTTGCAAATTCAAAATTTCCATTACCCCTTCTTTTACCAACTTGATCCATCAACCTAAAACCCCTTCCTTCTTCAAGGTTTTTTTTAACTCTTTCTTTAGGATCAGGAGAGTTTTTCCTAGCGTCTCCACCTCTTCCACAAGAACCTAATATAAAAATGACAAAGGTTAATAAAAAGCTGATTTTAATAATTTTTTTTAACTGCATTGCTTGTTTTTATAGGTAAAATTACAATTTTATATAAAATATTTAAAAGATAGGAAAAAAAGAAGCAAATATAAGGGAAAATTAAGTAAGTTAATTGTGATAAAAATATCACACAATAATTATTTTTTATCAAATACTGACTTATTTGGGAAAAATTTATCAGTAAATGTTAATAAAGTGGTGTTTATTATTAATAATAACAATAACAACAAACAAAGGAAAAATATGAATAACTTTAAAAAAATCGGTTTATCAGCTTTAGCTGGTTCACTAGCTGCTGTGTCAGTTAACGCTGCTGAGTTAAGCGTTTCTGGTGGAGCTGCAATGTACGTTGGTACAACAAATGATAACCTTACTGGTTATTACTCAATGGGTGACAGTGTTACTTTTGCTGGTTCAGGAACAACTGATGGTGGAATAGACATCGCAGTAAGTTTTGAACTAGATGGTAATGATGCTAACAATGCTGGTACTAATAACGTAATGGATAACAGATCAATTACAATTGGTACAGAAGCAATGGGAACAGTTACTTTTTCTGGTCACGGTGGTTCTTCAGTAGTAGGTGGTTGGGATGACAAAACTCCTAACGCTTATGAAGAAGTTTGGGATCTAACAGCAGAAGCTGATGATGCAGTAATCGATGGTGCAAGTGGAGACATGTTACTAAGATATGACTCACCATCATTTTCAGGTGTAGTAGTTAGTGCATCTTACCAAGATAGTGCAGCTATTGGAACTTATTCTGACTATGGAATAAATATCAAACCAGAAGCAGTTGACGGTTTAGAACTTGCTTATGCTCATGGTACTATTGAAGATTCAGCTTCTACAGAAGCAGATCATTCAACTATGTATGCTAAGTATGCATTTGCTTCAATCACAGTAGGTTACCAGACGTCAGAAATTGATGGTTCTACTGCTGATTTAACTGACGAGAGTACAGGTATGGGTATTACTTACGCAATAACTGATGACTTTACAGTTGGTTACGGTACACATGATATAGATTTTGGAGATCAAGCACTTGATCAAGAATCTACTGGTTTCTCAGCTTCATACACAATGGGTGGAATGTCAATTTCTGGTCACATGAATGAAACTGATAACGTTGGTGGATCTGCTGCAGTTGCTGATGACAAAAAAGCTTACGAGCTAGAATTATCATTTGCATTCTAATTAATTTAGAACACAAATTATTGAAAAGGGCCCCTTTTATAGGGGCCTTTTTTTTATTCAAAGAATGAAATTCCAGCAAAACCTGAGGCATCAATTAAATTTAATTTTTTCAAATTTTTTACTGAGACACCACCTAAAGCTATAATTCTTTTTTTGCTTAAAAGAGAAAGTGCTTTAAACCTATAATAGCCCAGATAATTTTTATTTTTCTTGAAAATTGAAGATAAAAAGATTGCCTCAACATTTTGGAGTTCTTTAGTTCTCATTTCATAAATATTATGTGCAGAACCAACAAGAATAAATTTTCTTTTATAAGAAAAAGAAAGATGTTTTAAATCATTGTTAAATGAGGGAATATAAGCACCATCTAGATTAAGATTTATTGCTAATTTAATATTATTTGCAAGTAAAAATGTATTACCTTTTTTTTGAAAGTATTTTTTTAACTTTATTAATAATTTTTTATCATTTTTTTTATTATAATTTCTATAAATGATGGTTATTTTACTATCTATTTTATCTAAATGACTTTGGTTAAACTTATTTATAAAGTAATATTTATTTAAAATTTTATTATGCATAACACAGTTAAAAACTTAATTTATATAGAAGAACTTATTAAATCTACAGTAAATGATTCGAGCAATAGTAGAAAACCTAAAGTTATTGCAGTATCCAAGACTTTTGGTATAGATAAAATTTTACCCTTAGTAGAGCATGGTCATATTGATTATGGAGAGAACAAAATTCAGGAAGCCATTGACAAATGGACAGATGTAAAGCTTCAGCATCTTAAAATAAAATTACATCTAATTGGAAAGCTCCAATCAAATAAAGTTAAATTTGCAATTAAAATTTTTGATTATATTCACTCACTAGATAGTGAAAAATTAGCAACTAAAATTGCAGCAGAACAGGTGAAACAAGGAAAAAAACCAAAATTATTTATTCAAGTTAACATTGGGAATGAAGAACAAAAATCTGGAATACATAAAGAGAAAATATTTAAGTTCTATGAATTTTGTAAAGAATTAAATTTAGATATAATTGGATTAATGTGTATTCCCCCCGCCCAAGAAGACCCAATACAATACTTTGAAGAAATGCACCTATTGAATAGTAATGCAAATTTACAAGAGTTAAGCATGGGCATGTCATCAGATTATTTAAAAGCTGCCAAAAACCACTCAACTTATTTAAGAATTGGCTCTAGTATCTTTGGTCAAAGAGATTAATTGATAATTATTTTTGTTTTTTTATTTATTAGCTTTAATAAAATTAAAAAATCTTTTTTTGAAAGAGCCACACAACCTGCTGTCGGTTTGTAATTTTTTGTTAAGTGAATGAAAATACAACTACCCCTCCCCATTACAGGATTTTTAAAATTGTATTTTATTGGAATAAGAAGATCATATTTATAGTCTTGTCTAAGTAGTTTTTCATGTTTTATATTTTTATTGGCTTTTATTAATCTATTATATTTTTTATTATCCATTTCATCATCACACCAGCCCATTTCTTTTTTAATTACTATACATTTCAACATAGTTTGTGGTATTTGAACCCTATCTTCTCGATAGTATAAATCTCCAATTAAGAACGTTCCTCGAGGGGTTTTCTTATCTCCCTCAATTTTTTTTCTTGTAGTCCCATTTTTTCCAATACAACATCTAAAAATAAAGTTATCCACCTTAAGTGTATCTTTATTTTTTAAATTAATTGTCATACCTTTACTATATATGAAAAATCAAAACTTACTCATCTATGATTTTCCAACTTTATTCGAAATACTTGAAGAAATAAAACATTACTATAATTTTGACGTATTTGATATTTCAGATGAGCAAATCTTAAAAGTAGACTCCAAAATTCCTGTTGTTGCTAAACTAATAATTTCTAAAAATAAAATACCAGATATAAAAGATCAATTTATTTTTGATTATTATCCATTAACAATCACTAAATTGATTGAATATATAAATATTGAATTTTTAAAAAAAAATTTTAATGATCAATCTGAAATAAGCGTTGGTGCTTATAAGATTGATTTAAATTCTAAAGAAATTAAATTTAAAGATAAAAAAGTTAAACTTACAGAAAAAGAAACAAATGTGATAATTTTCTTATCAAAATCAGAAACACCAATTAAAATAAATGAATTACAGTCTTGGGTATGGGGGCATCAGTCCCAGTTAGAGACACATACTGTGGAAACCCACATATACAGATTAAGAAAAAAAATATTAACTGTTTTTGGTGATAGTGACTTTATAATCAGTCACAAGAATGGCTATCAAATAAAAAAATAATTATTTGATAATATCTATATTAAAACTTATCACTATTCTGTCTTCATCTGATTTATTTGGTTCAACGTAGTGTGGCAAATATGAGGGAAATATTAATAGATCTCCTTCCAAAACTTTAATTTGCGCTACATTTCTATTAAGCTCTGTTCTATTAGCTTTTTTTGGAATTTTGTCTCTACTTATCATATGAGGATTGGCTATTGAAAACCTGCCACAATTCTCAGGGGCTTTTACATAATAAGCCGCACTCAGGTAATTATTTGGATGAGTATGCTCTATATTAAAGTTATTTTTTTTATTTATTATGGACCACATACTGCTGCATACAACTTTATTACTTTCATAAAGCCAACCATATTGTTTAAAAACATCAATAACAAAACCTTGAGTCGCAGTAAAAAATCTAAATGGCGCGCTTTCTTTATTGTTAAAATTAAAGGGTTTTGAGTGCCAACCATTTATATTAGTTTTTTGTACCCCTTCCTTATCCTCATTATATAATTGATAGATGTATTCAGATAAGTCTTTGTTGTGTTCCTCATAGTTTTCTAGCTTGTACTGAAAAACAGGATGAGAAAAATAATTAAGAGTATCGCCTTTGTTTGACATGATAATTGATTGCTTTGTTATTTTAATAAGTAATTAAATTCTTGCTCCTATTTGTTGAATAACTCTTGAAGACATTTCCGTACCCTTATTAAGACTTTCGCTGATACTAAAATTATTGATATAGCCATGAAGGAAACCAGCAGCAAATAAATCTCCAGCGCCAGTTAAATCAATAATCTTTAAATTTTTTTTACTATCACATTCAACTACATCATTTTTATTGATGGCAATACTACCTTTTTCTCCACGAGTAATAATAGTTATTTTTTTTAGCTCTTTAGCAAATGTAATTACCTCTTCAATTGTTTTTGCATTAATTAATGACATAATTTCCTGCTCATTTGCAAAAGTAATATCAAGTTTGTTCTTGACCAAGTCTAAAAAACTAGCTTTATGTCGTTCGACACAAAATTGATCTGACAAAGACATTGCTTTTTTATTAGCCAGTGACAAGGCTTTATCAAATGCAGATTTTGGTTCACCCTCATCCCATAAATACCCTTCAAGAAATATTATTTCACTTTGTTTTATAAAATTTTCATCAATATCATTTTTACTAATTTTTCCTGCTATACCCAAAAATGTTACCATTGTTCTTTCTGAGTCTGGGGTAATTAAAATTAAACAAGTACCAGTGGGGTAAACCTCTTCTTTTTTTGAATAAAGATATTTAACATTTTCTTTAATTAAACCTTCTTCATATTTCTGACCCAGGTTATCTGAGTTAACTTTTCCAATAAAGCCAACGTCATTTCCTAACTGAGATAAACCAACAATAGAATTTGCAACAGATCCACCAGAAACAGTTTCCTCAATTTTTAGTGTTGATAAAAGTTTTTTAAACTCATTCTCATCAACTAGCTTCATGGTGCTTTTTTTTAATTGGTTTTTCAATAGATATTCATCATTAACCTTACATATAACGTCAACAATAGCATTTCCAATTCCTAGTATTTTCATATTAAGCTTTTTTTATTATAACAGGATTCTTACGATTAGGATAACAAGTCGTGCAAATTTTACAAGTCAAACCATAACACTCTCTTGCTTTACAAAACTCTCTTCCATAATAAATTATTTGTAGGTGTAATTTACTCCATGTTTTTTCAGGAAACAATTTTTTCAGATCCTTCTCTGTTTGAACAACATTTTTTCCATCTGTTAAGCCCCATCTTTGGGCAAGTCTATGAATGTGTGTGTCCACTGCAAACGCTGGTATACCAAAGCCTTGAGACATGACCACACTTGCTGTTTTATGGCCCACACCAGGTAGTTTTTCAAGCTCCTCGAAGCTTTTAGGTACTTTGCCATCATACCTTTCCAGAAGTTGTTTAGATAATAAAAAAATGCTTTTTGCTTTAATGCGAAAAATACCAATGCTCTTAATTAATCTCTCAATTTTTTTTCTACCTAACTTTACAAAATGTTCAGGTCTATAATATTTTGGATATATGCCTCTAGTTACATTGTTTACGTTTAGATCAGTACATTGTGCTGACAAAAGAACCGATGTTAAAAGAGTAAATTTATTTCTATGATCTAGGGGAATAGGGGTTGTTGGATAAATTTTATTTAAAATTTTGAGTATTTTTTTTGCTTTTTCTTTTTCATTCATTATTCAAAATTCAATAAGTCTCTCATTGAATAA
>MDTF01005423.1_pt1 | contig 11179 bp, 9 predicted proteins | sample 811191 | NCBI WGS metagenome assembly MDTF01 (sample SAMN05326649, study PRJNA326480) | marine metagenome | isolation source: seawater | place: Southern Ocean | collected 2011
GGGCAATGTGACGTTTAGGTTCCACCATGCTCCCGGACACACCAACGACAGCATGTTGATTGAAACGGCGACTCATGTCATGACCGGCGACTTCCTTTTCACTGGAAAGGGTGGCGTCGGAAGGGATGATCTGCCAAGCGGTCGGATGCATGTGCATTGGGCTGCTCTTCGCGTGCTTGACCTGCTTGACGGTCACCTTGTCGTCTGCACTGGCCACGATCCACCAGGGACTGAAATGCAGACCTTGGATTGGAACCGAACCGAGAATCCAGTTTTGAAAATGACCAGTTATGAAGCCTACGAAACGTGGCAACTTGGAGTCAGTGCGGGGCTTGGTGCTGTGTCCAAAATCAAGGTGGCAGTTCCAGCAAATTTGTTCGCTGAAATACCTCAACACATACCTTGGTTGGACCAAGATCAATGAACACAAAAAATGCGAATGCATTTGAAGGGTCACAGTGGACCACAGTTCATGCGCTCCTCTTCCGCACGTGGTCTTCTGGTCGTTTTATCGCTCCAACTGCTCTTAGTTGGCGCTTCTGCAGCACCGTTGATGTCTTCACTCAATCCCGCTGGCGATGCCGAGCGAATGGATGCTTCCTTGGAAGATGCCCTGGTCGATTCTGAGTTTGATACCAAACTTTCCGTCATTTTCCAACTCAACAGCGAAGTGACCTCCGAAGACCGAACATGGTTGGAAAACCATGGTGCTTCCATCCTTGGCGACGCACCCTTGATCGATGGGGGCTTGATGGAAGTCACTGCCATGGATGTTCGAATCATCAGCCAATGGTCCCGGACAGAATACCTAGAATTGAACCGAGAACTGGAATTCTTCTATCTTCCTACCGAGTGGGGCGGTGAACCGACCCCCGGAATCAAGATGCATGAAACAACCCACGTGGTCAACGCCACCACTTCGTGGCATCGAGCCATCATCAACACCGATGGTACCGTTGCCTTCGAAACAGATTCCTCTTTTACCGAATGGGACGGTGACGGAACCGCCATCGTCGACTTGGACACAGGCGTCGACGCAGGTCACCCAGATTTCGATTACCTTGCACCTTGGACTGGCGACAAAACCCTTTATTCTGCAAAATGGGACGGCGTTTGGACTGAAACTCGCAATTCTGATACCTCCTCTGGACACGGCACGCACGTCGGTGGGACCATTGCTGGAAACGGTGATGCTTCCTCAGGACGCCGAGCAGGTGTGGCCAAAGGCGGTCAACTTGTCGCCCTCGGAACGGGTGATGGCGCTTCGATTTTCGCTGCTGAACAGGGTCTAGAATGGACCTTCCAGCATTCGATTCCAGGACAAAATGAGTACCACATCCGTGTTGTTTCCAATTCATGGGGCACAGATGGCGATTACGATCCCAATGGGGCAGTCGCCACCCTCACAGACAGGCTCACCTACGAAAATGGCGTTGCAGTCATCTTCGCAGCCTCCAATTCTGGCGGCAGTGGGAGCGAATGTGACAGCGGTTTGAAAACCAACGTCTACGCCAACACCCCTTCAGCCATATCCGTTGCAGCACTCACCCATGATGGGACTGCTGTAACTTCCTTTTCCAGCCGTGGATGCATGAATCAAATGCACACATGGCCTGATGTTGGTGCACCTGGTCGAGATATCTGGGCCACTGCTCCTCGAGGAACTGCAATTGATGCATCGACCAAAACTCAAGGGGACCTCTACTACATGTCCATCTCCGGGACCAGCATGGCTACACCTCACGTCGGTGGTATGGCTGGTCTTATGCTCAACGCAGCACCTTCGCTAACCGTTGCAGACTATCATCGAGAAGACCACGACGAAGGCGATTCGCTTGTCGGCGGTGAAGGAACAGCTGCTTACGGCCAATTTGCTGACTGGGATGAAGCCAATTATTCTCGAATCCATGAACTTGAATTGATCCTTGAATTAACCGCTCGCTACGAAGGCATGGCGAATTCATGTGAAGATGGGAACGATGACGATGGCTGCAATGACATACCGGTCGACTGTTACCGCTCCGCTACAGGACGCTGCCATGATTGGCGTGTCGGCCACGGACTCACCGACGTCGATGCTGCTGTGGCTCTTGCCAGAACGCTGCAATTGATGCGGGATCAGAACGGTGACGGTATCGTCGACCACCCCGAATACACCGTGTGGGATGCTTACGAAATCTATGATGCTCTCCGCACCACAGAATCCATCGTTGTGGACACTGACCGTGTCAGGCACGCTTGGAAAGGTGATTGGAATCACTTCAACAACGGACCAAATGGCGCTGTGTACTACACTGAAGATTCACACTATGTTTGGATCCCCAATGGTACCTACAACATGTTGGTCCAGTTTACGCCAACCGAAGTGGATGTAGAAACTGGACAAGTGGGCAACCTTCAGATGGAAATCGACCTTGGTGAAGATGGTTCCAATGACGCTCAAGGTCAAGGCACCCGTATCGCTGATACTTGGATTTATGATCTCGATGTCGACCCTTCCCACTGGAACACATGGGCCCACTTCGATGTAACTGGTCAAGCCATGGCTTTCCTCGGTGTGTTAGAAGACTTCGAATTCTTTGAAGCGAGCATTCCTTACACTGTTGATGCTGTTTTGACGATGGACTTGTCGACGCCAGTGGAGATTACCATACCACAACGTCCAGATTTCTATTCCGACTTGGACCCAACAACACCTTCCGATGCATGGGACGATGACTACATGGGTCAGTTGACCTTCATCCGAAACGCCTACAATCAAGCCGCATTGATGGAAGAAATCCTTCCTAAGGCCATCGTCGAAGAGGAGGAGGATTCCTTCTTCGGTGCACTCGGTGCAGTCTTTTCTGATTACACTGGTGCTTCAGTTTCCTTTGCGGTGTTTGCACTGCTCTGCGCCCTCGGTGTCGGTTACGTTGTCCGCAGCTCCCGTGAAGATCATCCTTTGTTGCTGATGGATGAACCGGTTGATGCAGAACTCGAGTCTTGAGTTCACAACGGGTTATCTGGAATCGAACCCTTGTGTTCAGATGAGGGCAGTGCTTGCAAATCAGCGAACGTCAATTGGTCAGGTGGCGCTTCATTGAGCGTTGTCAACCGTTCCTGCATCTCCATGCGAACGTGGAATTCAATTCGCCCTCTGGTTCGTGTTAAGTCGTAGGAGAGTGGATTTAGGGCTTCGATGATCTGATGTTCAAAGATGTCCTTGACCCTGGTACCACGCCACAAGGAATAGCCCCAGCGGAACGCAATACCAACAACGGCTGCACCGTACAAAATCATTAGAATGGACGTTGCAAACAAAACGGCGTTCCCTGAGCGGGATTCATCGAGTAAATTGCGCACAATCAAAAATCCTAAACCAATGCCGACCAAAGGTTTCAGAATGCTTTCCAACCACTGATCGACCGGTACAAGACGCCCCTTCGCAGGGTCGACAAACACCAAATCGGACTCAAAGGCCGTGTTCATGACGCTCAATGCCCCAAGAAGTATGATGTAAAGCCCCGTGGAGATTGCTAATTCAATGCCCCATGAATCGAGGTTAAACGTCCAATGTACGATCAGCCAAGCAAACAATCCGAGAAAAGCTCCTTGTGGTACGTGGTTGAAGTGAATGACATGGTGAGAGAATTCATTGAGTTTTGTGCTCTTGGTCGTGATGCCACGGTGAGGTTTGGGGATGTGGATAATTTGCCAGTGCATGAAGTGTTCAATGGTGGTCAAACCTTTGACCAAAAAGCGCTGACGAATCAACAATGTTTCGATTAAAATGAGCACTGGGAGACCGAGGATGATCACGGGCAAAGCCATCACAGCTGCCAGGGGGAAGATGATGATCGTTGGCAACAAAAGGAAGTGCGACAACGTCAATGGATGGAATAAATCCGCTTCGATTAAGCGCTGTTGGCTCGGTTGAATGTGCAGGCTGCGAGCCACATCATCGAGGGTCGCTCGAAATGGAGCCACTTGTCGTCCGGCATCGATGATCTGAAGAACAGTGTTGCGGTATTGCGATTCTTCATGACCAGCCCCGGTGAACAACCGCCATGCGATTCTCATTGGTAGGGCGAGGAAAAGAGGGATTGAAAGCAACCCAATAGCCCACAACAGGGTGTTTGTATCGACCTCTGCCATGGTACTCCCTGATGAGGCCAACAGGAAGGACGGTTTCAAACATTGGGGCAACGCAGGAGCGGAACCTAAGATTCAAGGCCTTCGTCGGCCGGTTCGATATTATGGCAAGGATTGCAGTGACGGATGGCATGGCTGAAGATGCAGTATTGCTGTTGCAACAAGCGGGACACGAAGTCGTTTTGGGCACCATCGATGCGGCCGATTTAGCCAACGGGGCTCTCGGAGATTTCGACGCCATCATTGTACGCAGTGCGACGAAACTACCGGCTGATGTCATCGCAGTTTCAGGTGATCGTTTGTCCGTTATCGCACGGGCTGGTGTCGGCGTTGACAACATTGACATCCAAGCAGCAGCAACCGCTGGTATCCCCGTCGTGAACGCTCCGCGTGCCTCCACACAATCCGTCGTCGAATTGACGATTGGGCACTTGCTCTCCTCCATACGCCACATTCCTCGTGCCGATCGAGGCTTGCGCGATGGCAAGTGGGAGAAAAAAATCATGAAAGGCACTGAATTATCAGAGAAGAACCTTGGACTCATCGGTTTCGGTCGTATTGCCCAAGGTGTCGGGGCTGTGGCTCAAGCCCTTGGTATGACGGTCCATACCTACGATCCCTACCTTCCACCCAAGGTAGCCAAGGCACAGAACACGACCCTTCACAAGAATGTGGAGACTTTGTTTTCCAACTGCACTCACATTTCCATTCACTGCAACCTGAACGATGAAACACATCACCTTGTCAACGCTGAACGCCTTGCATTGATGCCTGGTCGGTCAAACGATGGCATCGCTTGTGGCAATCACATCGTCAATTGCGCCCGTGGTGGCATCATCGACGAAGTTGCTTTGCTCGAAGCCCTTGAACAAGGCCATGTTGCTTCTGCAGCGTTGGATGTGTTCGAAACCGAACCCGTCCCGGCTGATGCGCTCTTGCTCCAGCACGAACACTTCCATGGAACCCCACATATTGGTGCTGCGACAATGGAAGCCCAAGCACGTGTTGGTCGTGACATTGCACATGCGGTCATGGCTGTGCTCGATGGTGGCACCTCTGAGACCACCGTGAACGCCCATCTGATGTCTTGATTCACTTTCACTTGAACCTGCTCGGGTCTCACGAACGATGGTCAACGGTGGCGGAGATTCCCACCTATGGGACGAACGGTACCAACTTGGCGAACGCGAATTGAAAACGAACTTCAGTCGCTGGAGATGTTCAGGCGAGCCCTTCCTTCAACCGAGAAGCCGTTGTTCGATGCGCTTCTCACGGGGGTTCGAAACCGGCGAACTGCAGGTGGCATGTTGCCCTCACATGATGTCTGGAAGCCCATGCTGCTTTCCATGTTGATCGAGTTGATGGTTCAGAATGCCAAACTCGAACGACGCTTGGACGTTCTTGAAACGGCCGAGGTGATGGGCGATGAGCCGGCCCATTCTTGATGTTCAAAGCGCCATCAACGGGACTTCAATGGATGTGTGGTTGCTCGATCGTGAGCATGGGGCAGTCAAGGTCAATGTCCCTTGGTGCCCTTCAATTCACGTCCATGCAACCCGGCATCGGTTGAAGCATCTGTGGGCTTGGTTGGAACAACCTGAGATTCGAGATCGTTTTGGCGTTGGCATGATGCGAACGCACCGTTCGCGACTTTCATTGGATGCTTCTGAAGTGGATGATGTGCTGGAAATCGATGTCCACAACAGTTGGAACATGAGGAAACTTGCAGCCCACATTGAAACCAGAGGCCAGTACCGTCATCACACTCTTTATTCGGTCGACGCTCACTTAGCGCAGCGTTTTCTGGTTGAGTATGGCGTGTCGCCATTCCAACGGGTGGAATGGGACGGAGCTACATTTCAAGCAACGCAACGCTCCTGGCAACTACCAGAACTCAGCGTTGTTCACATGAGCGTCACCTACCGAACCAACAACGGGTTCCACACAGAAGAGGCCGAAATTGACGGCATCGAATTCCGGGCCTGTTCCTCAGATGGTCAATGCGATCTTGATGCCCCGCCCATGCGCTCACTCATTCGAGCGAATCATCGAGATTCAGAGATGTTCTTGGGGCATCTGGAAGCGGTTATGGCCGAGTACAATCCTGATGTGCTGTTGACGCACGGTGGCGATGGTCTTCATTTTCCGGCGCTGATGCGGCTGGCCAAAAAAGCGGGTGTGACCTTGTCGCTCAGCCGTGATGACCGTCCACTGGCGGCTCGGACCTCTGCTCGAACCGTTCACTCGTATGGCCAAACCCTGCATAAGGACGGGTATGTTCCATTGTACGGTCGCCTCCACATCGATCAAAACAGCAGCTTCATCGTTCGTGAGGGTGGTTTACTCGGTCTGTTTGAACTGGCACAGCATTCGCAACAATCCCCTCAAGACATCTCACGATTGTCGCCGGGGTCTGTGATCAGTGCGATTCAAATGCGCACGGCGATGGAGGATGGGGTGCTTGTTCCATGGAAGAAAAACCGTCCTGAGGATACCAAAACTGCTTGGGCGTTGCTTCATGCAGACCGGGGTGGCTTGTACCTTGACAGCAAACCCGGCGTGTATGCCCACGTGATCGAACTCGACTTTGCGAGCCTCTTTCCAAGCATCATTGCCACACGGAACATCTCCACAGAGACCCTTAACTGCCCGTGTTGCCAAGCCAAAGAAACGCCTGATGCCAGCCATTTCGTTCCGCTTCACCCTGCTGCTGCAGAACGGGCATTTACTGAACGACACACAAAACGTCACTTCGGTGCGGGGCTGTTCCCAATCGCTTCTCCAAACGCTCTTCCCGTCCCTGGCCTTTCTTCACACACATGCGGGCAAATTCACGGCTTCCTCGGACGCATTGTGGCACCTTTAATTGAGCGAAGGCGTCAATTGAAACTTCAAATCCTCACCAAAGGTGACCGTTTCGATCAACAGCAAAATGCTCTCAAGTGGTTGCTCGTAACGTGTTTTGGATACACCGGATACAAGAATGCTCGATTTGGACGCATTGAAGCCCACGAAGCGATTTGCGCTTGGGCTCGCGATATTCTTCTCGAAACCATTGCTATGGCGGAAGAAGACGGTTGGGAAGTGCTGCACGCCATCGTTGATTGTGTTTGGATCCAGGACCGACGCCATCGAACTGCAGAACAACGTCGGATCGATGCTCATGCCTTTGCTCAACGGGTCACAGAACGTGTGGGGATCCCTCTTGAATTCGAAGACATGTACCGCTTCATCGGTTTTGTTCCGAGCCGTGTTCACGGGGCTGGTTCATTGACGAAGTACTGGGCGTTTGGAGAGCGTGGGCTGAAAGTCCGAGGCATCGAACAGCGACAACATTCGACCTGTGTCTGGGTTGCCAACATGCAACAAAGAGCGCTTCAAATGCTCGTCGAGCACTCCAACGACATCGATGGTGTTCCTGGTCTAAAAGCACAAAAAGCAGTCGTTTCGCTGTTGCAGCATCAGATTCAGCGCCTCGAGCGGAATGAAGTTGGGCTGGACGAACTTGTTGTCGCACGCCGAGTTACTCGGGATTTGGATGACTTTCATGTGGCGACCCTCACTCACGCAGCGTTGCTTCGAGGTCGCCTTCACGGTGTGACCATTCCCCCAGGTGGCAAAGTACGCTTTGCCGTTCTTGCTTCAACTGGGATGGTGCAACATGAACGGGTGATCTTACTCGAAGAGTTGGATGATGACCAACACCGGTCCAAACGTCCCGATGTGGACCATTACAGAGCGCTGGCCATCCGTGCAATCTGGGCCATTGTGGCACCTTTCGGATGGGATGAAGAAGAAGTGTGTGTCGGTCAGCGTCGATCATCGCTGGATGCTTACATGGAGCAGTGATGGGAGCATCTACGCAGCACTCGGATCATACACATTCGCTATCAAAAAACATCATCGGTTGTGTTTTTAGATTGAATCTGCTTGTTCAAAGTTGACTCGATTCCGGATTTGTTTCAGTTCTGAAGTATCGGTAGAAGAAGTACAATGACACTCCAGTCAATACGTGCCACACAGCATGGTATTGGAACAGTGAATCAGGGTTGCATGCTGCCTCGCCGCTGCGGCCATAGCGCCATACGATGTTCCCCACAATGTAGCAGCCGAATCCAATCCACAAATCAGGTCGAGCTTTTCGAAGAAGGGTCTGTCCGGGGTTGAAGTGGAGCGCCAATGCGATGCCGATGAACATCAAACATAGGATGATGATTTGCACGGTTGGGGCGCCAACAGAAAGCGTGATGCATGCCAGAAGTGGAACTCTAATCATCCATGACAACCGATTTCCACTGAGGTTTTTTGTCTCCTGTATCAGCCAAACACCGATGTACAAGGACCACAAGTAATCACGAGTGATGCTGGTCAGTTTTAGATCACGTGACCCTGAAAAGTTTTCAATGAGGATGATGTTGGCGTTGGCAGCAAAAGTGTCCAACAGGGCAGTCAACACGAACACGCAGAAAAACACGGATAAGAAAAATCTGTCACTCCACCGGTATTGGCGGCTGAGGTTGTAATAAATGGGGAAGGAGATGAAAAACAACATGCCGGTCCAATCCATGCTGGTGCCCCAGTTGGTGTTCGTTCCATGCATGGCAAAACTACCGACTCCAATATAGATTGAACCGGTTGCAAAAAGAATCGGATAGACGCTCCGTTCAAGCATTGGGTTTGTTGCTTTCTCCCTGCTTGTGGGCAGGTTCCACAAAACCACGAGCCCAACAAACACATAGGTCAAGTTGGACAGCGTGTTCATCGGTTCCTTGATCAGCCCATCTGAGATTCCCTCACAGAAGTTGGTAGCGGACTCTATTGGCTCGACGGCCCATGTTGAGGCACCAAGGATGACGTACATTGTGGCAAGAAGGGCCAGTATTCCGATGGAAACAACAAACTCCCGCTTTTGTTCGAACAGCGTCGAAAACGATTGTTTGGTCATGGCTCGGCGACATCGCAGTAGTATTTGTTTCTGAGTATTGAACAGCAACATTGACCCAACAGGCAGAGGCCATCTGAACTCATCGACGTTGCTCACTTGCTATTCTGATACACTTTTCGGCTTCAATTCATACTCAACGCATATCAGTGAAGTGCTTTACGCTCAGGTCGGGTGACTCTTTGGGAGTGAAGAAATATGGGGACCGCGAGGTCGTTGATTTGTCCGAATGGGGGCGACCAATCGCTCGTGTCATGGCCAACTTCCTCAAGGAGAAACCAATTTCAGTGATGCAGGTTACCAACATTCACTTTGTTCTCTCGCTCTACTGTGCTTGGCTGATCTTTGAAGGGAGCCCAATCCTTGCTTGCTCATTGCTCATTGTGAAGGGTGTGATTGACGCAGTCGATGGCGAATTGGCCCGCATGCGCGAACGGCCATCGCACGTCGGACGGTACTGGGACACCGTGGCTGATACCCTCGGCCTGGTTGCTGTAATGTGGGCGTTCGCTACCGTGTTGAACTGGGAGGTTGTTTTCACCGGTGCCATGATTTTGGCGACCTTATTCCAATATTCACTGTTCAATCACTATTCAATCCTGATGCGTGCCCTCGGTTCCGGGGACGATACCAGTCGAATTGATGAGCGCGTCCGCCCGGTCGCTCACCCTTGGGAAAAGCAGAGCAATGTCAACTTCTTGCATTTCATCTACCTGTGCTTTTTCAGTTGGCAAGACCGAATCATCTCCGCATTAACCGGCAAAGGATCAGAAAATCTCGTGTTCGAGTTAACCGTTTCTTCTTCACTGGGATACGGCGCACAATCAATCGTGATCTTTTTGCTAGCATTGACGCAGAACCTCGATTACTTACCTCACTTGGTCTTGGGTGTCAATGGTTCTTTGATGGCCTTGGTCATCCTTCGCAGTCGAATCTAGGGCTATTCCCGCCCTCCTTCGCCCTTCATTTGAATCGAATGCCACCTTTTTTTGGATGATGAATGTAAGCCGTGACTCAAAGCTCACCACGGTGGCGACACGCGATTTGAATGGTTTGCCTGGATTGCAGAACGCATCGAGAATTTGATGATGCTGACACATCACCTCAACCAGCCCACATTGCCCACAAGGATTGGTTGCCTTTCAGTGCTTGAGTGCATCAATGCAAACCGGTCTCTGTTAATTGATCAAACACACGAAAGAGATTCATCGTGATCCTTGGCTCTGGCCACGTGCCAGAAGTTCCGCTTGGTTGGTGAACCAACCATCTTCGGTGGCGGCTTGTTTTGGAAATCCTTTGTTCGCTGAGGTGTTGAGATGAACGCCGCTCAATCATGGCCAACAGATGTTGATGCCGCTTGGAAACCGGTTCGGTGGCCGTGATGACAATAACGGCCGTGTTGCTCTTTTCGGCTAAGTCTTGGAGTTGAATGCTGATGTTGCGCATAAGACTCCGGGCCTCATGGTCCCCCACTTGCGTGTCCAAATGCATGGCAATCGGTCCATCGATCACCACCAATGGGGACCGAGTGATCGAAACTTCCCTTGGCAGGCGTTCAACCAAGGTGGCCAGTTGATGAACGGTAAAACCACGGCCGATGAACAAACGATGAAGGTGGTCACGTGCTGAAGGCTCATGGCTCGGAAAGCAGTTCAAAATACGGCTTGGGTCAATGCGCGATGCACCATCCACCCAATGGACGCTTTCGCCTCGCATCAAGGCGGCTACGGTCCAAGCCTCAGCGTACTTCCTCATGCTTTGTCCTGCTCGCCCATGACCGTGCAACTGGTAGATACCGCCCCGCATTGGGGCGATCGTTGTGAGGTCCAATGCTGCATCGCTTCGTTGAAGAGGGAAGTTGACGGTCATACTTCGGAAGGTTTGGAACCCGGTCCTCTTTCCTTCGGTTCACCCCCTCGGGTGAAAGTGAATGTCATCAGGTCGAAAGGCGTCATCAACTTGAAACACCGTGGCCACTCGAACAGGGTCATGAAGGAGGAGAGTGCAGGGACCTCTTCCTCAAACGAACGCATTCTTGTTCATTGTGATTTGGATGCGTTTTTTGCTTCGGTGGAAATCCTTCACAGAAGTTTAGATCCAGAA
>MDTF01003914.1_pt1 | contig 11170 bp, 10 predicted proteins | sample 811191 | NCBI WGS metagenome assembly MDTF01 (sample SAMN05326649, study PRJNA326480) | marine metagenome | isolation source: seawater | place: Southern Ocean | collected 2011
CATCTGCGGCAAATAGCGTTTGGCCACCCTTTTGGCATCGTCATAACTGACAATTTTGTCCCCAAAGACCCGGCGTTTTTTATCTGGGCGTTGTTTTGCCGGCATTGTCACCATCCTAACCGTAGGCATCAATTTAATGCAGTTTGACCAGTGAGTGCAATTCGGATTTTTTCGGCAATCTATAGCTCTGCACTATGGTTGCTGTATCTGCCGTGCCTGATGGTGGATTCGTTTTGAATTAAAATACTTTTGGCCCGTTAGAACGGGAACATGCCAAAAGTTAACAACGGAGCAGTGGGGTATGCCTGAATCTGCTAGAGCTTTTATCAAATATATTTACGTAATCTGCATGCCTAGAATAGAAGGTTCTGAAAATATTATTGCCTACGACATAAAAAATACTTAATTTGTTAATAGGCAATTTTATTTTGTTGCAGTGTTTGGTCTTTTAAATCTGAGACTTGTGTATTTATTTAATCCATTAAGTATTAATCTACCCTCGTTCAATTGCCATCTTGGCTAGGGGAGCATCTAATTAAGTCATGAAGCTGAAGTATAGTTAATGGAAAAGTACAGAATCAAATAGTAGACATACAATGGAAAAAAAATATTAGGGATATTTAAGAGCATAAACTGCCCACACTCTGGGCGGGTAGCAATAATTATGACGAGATTATACGGCCCTGTCGCTCTCTGATAACTTGTGACGACTGTAAGGTTCTTTAGAGCTATTAAAGTTGGTAACTGTGGTTGAGTTTTATTGTTTGCATCGCTCTCAGTTTCACAGAAGTATTTTAGTATTTTAGTATTTTATGGGATACTACATAGTGATTTAGGTAAAGATCAGGCACTGGCCAAAATCAGAATGCCGAACATTGAAAGTGCTATAGCCCCATACTGCTTTTGGTTAATAGTTTCCTTAAATAGTAAACGCGCTAGCAAGATTGTAACAATCCCAAAGGCAGATGCCGTGACTGCGGCAGCTTCAGGGAAGGTTGCCTGTGTTCCCGCTATTAGCGCAAAATAACCTAAACTGTCAGCAGCTCCTTGGGCAATCAAATAAGGGACCCATGCAAGAGAGACTGCAGGCTGCTCTCTCAGCGCTATGAAAAAAATACACAGGATCATTAAGCTGGCGTTTCTGCCCACCCAGATTGTCTGAAAATGCCCTAGATAGCTTGCCCCAATCTGACCGGACAATACGACACCAGCATATAGTAAGCTTGTAGCAACAGCGATTAGCACAGTAGTGCGCTCCAGCTTCTGGTTATTCTGTTCTTCACTGTGTGACAGAGTAACCATTATGGACCCGAGCAGAACTGCCATAATTGCCGCCCACTGCATGTCCGAAATCTGTGAACCCCATAAGACTTGAACAAGCAATACAATCGCTGGGTGAGATATAACAATTGCCACTACAACGCTGATCGGCCCGCGTGCTAACGCAGTGTACAATAGTAGAGACATTGCAGTTACAAACGCCCCATGAAGAGTTGCAAAAATTAAACCACGAGGCGACCAGACCAATGGTTGGCCGGTTAACCAGATTGCAAGCCCAAGAATTATTGTACCGGTCAGCAGTACTGCGCCAAATGCACTTCTTGCTCCAAGATGTTGGGTGCTTGAACTAGCCATAAAATCGGCTGTTCCTAACAAAAGGGCGCTGAAAACGCCCCAGATGGCTCCATTCATTGTTCAGTAATCTACCTTCTATCAATTAAAAATAAATTGGTGCTGTCTACACCAATTTTTTATTGAGTCGATTGTTCCTTATCGATTGATGTACCTTAAAGGCTAATTCATTATATGCCTCGGATCTAGCTGGACAATTCAAGAACTTTTGACGGTTGGCAAATCCTTGTTTCTGTTTGCCTGAATCAGGTCTGAGCTTACAGTGCGCAGTAATATGCTTAAGTGTTCTGATCTGTATGCGGATTGCCCATGAATCACTTGGGAGTTTCGACTACGATATCTATAAACATCAGCAGTCTGTGAACGGAAAATTCCATTTTTATATTTCTAGTATGCGTGGCCTCATATGTAACCGAAAATATAAGAAGGATGATTTCACTCAGAAGAATTCGTGGTTCATTGAAGTGATCTTGGGGGGCAATGCTACCGATAAGTATAATTAGTTGGCTTAAAATAGATAAAACTGGGTATTTCTGACGTAAGCCTGCATATACCCTATCGATAGCAACGGAGTCTATTTAATGTAATGGATCGGACATGAGTAAATACCAACTAATCTGTCGCAGTGTTATAGCGGCCTGAATAATATTTCAGCCTACTATACAGTAAATTTAAGTTGAACGAGGATATTGATGCGGTGCTCGTCAAATAGGCAGATGCTTTGCGTAAAAATATTAGGTTTTCAGAACGCAAAAATACCTATTCTGATACCAAGTAGATTAATGAATAAATCCAAACTTATCATAGGTTAATACATATTAAAGGCATTACGAGGAGGGAAAGCTACCTTAAAAGACGTCTGCATAATAGGGTTTTTGGTGCCTTACGATTTGAGTAGACATGTTTTGCAGTCCGCGGCGCTTTCAGCGGGCGGATTGGCGTTGTCGGTTTGCGTCATGCAATTTCGAGGGTTTATTTTTAAGGTGATCTTATTCGTGGCCTTGAGCAAGTTCTGCGAGATGGCGGCTATGACCATCTGCGCGTGGGTTCTGGCGACCCCAAAGTATCGCGCTCGATGTAATCCAAAGAGCGGCTTTATTGTGCCGAAGCACTGCTCGACGTGAAAACGCTGCTTGGAGATCAGCTTGTTGAAGCGCTTTTGCGATTGGCGCAGTGGCCAACCGCGCACAGCCTTGCGCAAGATACGATCGCGATGCTTACCTTTTTAAGCGGTACGATTTGCTTTGTTGGCGTAAGCTTTATCCGCCAGAACGCGCTGTGCTTCACTCCCTTCTATCATGGTTCCAAACTGTGGGCTCTCGCCAACATTGGCAGGGGTGGTATGGATTTTATCCACGAACCCCCTTTCATCACACTGAGCAAAACTCTTGTAGCCTAGCGTGGTTTTGCGACCTTTCTTGACCCATCAGGCATCGTTTTCGGCACTAAAGATAACAGTTGCAGGCTCATCAGGGGCTTCATTATCGGCCCGCTTCTCCAGCGGAGCCTCAACATGTGTACGTGGCCAAGCTGCGCTTTCAATCAAAGTAGCGTCAATAATAGCGGCATTGGCCTCATTCATCTTTAGTCCATGACTCTCTAACAGGCAACAGACCTTGGCAAGTAACCCATCGTAAGCACCCGCCTTAACCATCGCATTGCGAAACCGACAATGTGTTGTTTCATCCGGAACTGTGCAATGCAAATCAAGCCCTGCGAACAGCATGAAATCAAACCGCACTTGCAAGCTTTCTTCCAGTTTCGGTACCGACAACCCACGCTATTGGCCGATCAGCAGACATTTAAATAAAACAATCTCATCTTATCCTTGAGGGCCCAGACCTAATCGGTTCAAACCTCTTTTCAGAAGAGGCAAAACCAAAGACCAATCCATAAGCGCATCAACTTTGCGCAAGACGTTCTGATCCCCAACCCGAAGCGCGCTCTCGTAGATGAAAATGTCCATGAAAACCCCAATGTGATCTTCTAAAGCATATAAAATTTGGGCGGGTGAGAGAATTATGATTTATGCAGAGGTCTGTATTAGGTTGTTTCACGGGTCAAGGATCAGATTTAGAGAGTAGTCTAAGCCTGTTAAATAGTTTTCTGTTATTCTATAATGTTTCAAGCATTTTGCTATTACTTGACAATGGGCATAATGTACTGTTCAATCTTTTATGATATACTAATGCGCTTACTTAGACATCTTTATGTTAAATTGCTATATCCGTATTAAAAAATCCACATGTAGTCGTCTTTCTAGAAGATAATACTGTTTATAGCCCAGCAGCATAATAAGCACGCAGTGCTAATGTGAGAAACAATATCTATAGACTGGTAGACTTCCTATAAGTCTTTGTTGTTTCTGACTAAATAATGGAAAAGGTAGATTGACTAGATATCAGGCGAAAGTGCTACACTACCTTAAGCGATTAAAAAGTATGGTCTCAATCAGTATAGGTTGGGAAGGCCATCGTAAGCCGTGATGAAGAATTATCCTTTTCCATTAACTTGGAAACTACTCAAGCCACTGTGAGATGAAGTAAAGAAACAAATTCCAACCCCTTTTGACGCGTTTTGCAAACCACTCTAATCATTTCCAAATTTGTGGTCGAATTGAGTGTTTGATAGTTTCGCTGAAAATCTGAAGTGTAAAGTTCAGGCCCACCCTACAGGTCCTTTGATTATTCAAATTTTATTATAGCGCTTTGAATGAATGACCTTGATTATAGGAGAAGGAAATTTGGACAAACAAGATTTGTATATTGGTGCTTGTATTGGAGATGAAATACTGTTCCAAAAAGGAGAAGATGCGGCAAGAAGAAATTTTTTGCAGTCATTAGATTGGAATCTTCTTCTATTATTTCACTACATAGTTATGTCAAAAGGGGTCTCTGAAGCTGCCCGCCGTCTAAATAAGGGACAGCCCTCAGTCAGCACGGCACTTCTTCGGCTTGAGGCGCATGTCGGTACATCATTATGCAAACGCGGTCCAGGTGGTTTTAAGCTGACGGATGCGGGAGGTATAGTTGCAAAAATTAGTGCCGAAATATACGGCTCTGTCGGGAAAATTCCAAATGCGCTGTCTCGGTCATTGGATGAATTACAAAGCAGGGTTCGTCTACAACTGATTACTAATCTGGTAAGTGATAAAGTTGATGTTCCATTAGAAAAGTTTCACAAAGACCATTCTAACGTCCAACTAAGCATTTCGATTTCTACATGGGATGTAATTCAAAGAAGTGTCCTTCAAAATGAAATTGAAGTAGGCATAGGTCCTGCAAGTCAGCATCTTCCGGGCTTGTCATATGAATTACTTTTCATCGAAACCTATAAGCCTTACTGTGGGAAATCGCATATTTTAAACGGTCAAAAGATATCTTCGCCTACGGAACTGGCGGGTCATGGTTTCATTCTTACAGGAGCTGATGAGCCGCTGGAGCTTACTCAATTTCGGAAAAAATGGGGTATTGACCATATATCTGGTTTGTCCGCGCATCTCGAAGAAGCCCGGCGCATGGCTGAACTAGGTGTAGGCATATGTTTTTTGCCAACAGCCTTTGCCGAACAAGCAGTATGTGATGGCCTGCTTCACGATTTGGCAGACTACTCAGATGGGCCCAGGTCGTCTATCTTCCTAATTACAAATCCAACTGCACCGAGCTATCCCGTGAGAACGTCATTGATTGATTATTTTCGACGTGAAATTTAGACAGAAGGTTTTTACTGAGTGTCCCGTATATAGGGTGCAGCCACATAAGCATTAGTTTCATTGATGATGAGCATCTAAATTTTCTGGGTTTTTTTTTAAACTCTGCCGCGTTTATCCTTATTTCAGTCAAAAAAATATCACACAGCCAATTTAGTGGAGTTAAGGAATTCTGAATGAAAAATGAGCTTAAAAATGTTTGTGATGCCGATGTGCCCAAACATAAAGAGCATTTTTTCGAGTTGCTTTCGCCAGCTAGCGGTCGAGAGAATGTTATTTTAGGGGCGCTTGGAGCGGTAATATTCTTTGTTGCTTGGGAAATTGCGCACTACGCCACGCCTGAAGAGGGTAGGCGCTTTCTGCCTTCTGTGGAACAGGTCATCGGGCAACTATATTTTCTCTTCACTGAGAAGGAGTTCATTTTTGACGTGCTGCAAAGCTGTGCTCGTGTCTTTGGAAGTTTCTTTTTTGCTTCGATTGTCGCTATTCCATTAGGAATAATGCTGGGAAGTTTTGGCAAGTTTAAGGCGTTAGTCAATCCTACTGTGTCTGGATGGCGCTATCTGCCGGCAGCCTCTTTTATTCCACTTCTCTTGGTGTGGTTTGGACCATCAGAAACAGCCAAGATGGGGCTGCTTTTTCTTGGTGTAGTGTTCTTCCTAATTGCAATGGTTCTGGACAATACTGAAGCTGTGCAGCGTGAATATACTGAAGCTGCACTTACCATGGGGGCAACTCGAACGAATATTGTACTCGAAGTGATTGTTCCAGCAGCAATGCCCGCAATTATTGATAGTATGCGAACCATGATTGCCGTTGGATGGACCTATTTGGTGATTGCCGAAATCGTCGGCGCTAAGAACGGGATCGGCGCCGTTATGATGCGTGCGGGCAGATTTCTCAATGTCGATACAATAATGGCAGGTATTTTTATGATTGGTTTATTAGGAGTGCTAACCGATGTCATGTTCCGTTCGGTTCAACGCATTCTGTTCCCCTGGAATATCAAGAAAAAGGTATAGAAAATGAGTGAAAAGGCTGCAGGATTGGCAGTTGCCGCAAACAGTATCACTAAGAAATACCTAAACGGCAGTTTTACTGCCATTCAGGATATTGCAATGAATATTTATGAAGGTGAAGTTGTGGCTTTTATAGGGCCCTCAGGCTGCGGTAAAACGACAATGTTACGCCTCATTTCTGGCTTAGAACGTCCGACAGTTGGCCGGCTGGAAACGTTTGGAAATCCAATTTCTGGCCCCGGACCTGATCGGGGAATGATTTTTCAGGCCTATACCTCGTTTCCTTGGCTCACGGCTAGGAAAAACATTGAATATGGCATGAAGGTTATTGGGATTCCCAAGGACGCTCGGGAGCGTAAAGCGGAAGAAATGCTTAAGCTTGTCCACTTGGAAAAGTTTTCTGAGAGCTATCCAAACAGCCTTTCTGGAGGGATGAAACAGCGAGTAGCGATCGCCCGAACTTTGGCACAGGATCCACGCATTATTTTAATGGATGAGCCCTTCGGCGCTCTTGATGCACAGGTACGTTGGGAGATGCAAGAAATGATGATTGAGGTAATTGAACGAGGAGAAAAAACTGTGATCCTCGTTACTCACGATATTGAGGAAGCAATTTATCTGGCTGACCGCATCGTTTTCTTCACGCGCAACCCAGGCCAAGTGAAGGATGACATTCCGATGGAATTCAAGAAGGGAAAACGTTTCGTTCTGAAAGAGGAGATGTTTGATCAAGACGGTTACGCACAGATGGAACGAAAGCTGTTCGCAATGATGCGTGAAGAAATCGTGGCAGCTTCTGCCGCGTAATTATGCGTCTTTAGACGTTAAAAGCGAGGAATTTGAAATGTTACTAATAGATAAAGCAAAGACCTTACTCGGTGTGATCTGCGTCACAGCGTTGACGACACCAGCTCAGGCTAAGGAAGAAGTGGACATCGCCATCATCTCATTCTCACCTTATGCGCCTTGGTACATTGTTCAGGAAAAAGGAATGGCCAAAGATATTGAGCTCAACATCCGCATTATTGAGGACATTGCGGCCAAAAATGCAGCCCTGACTTCAGGGAAGGTGCCTTGCATGATGAACACGCTTGATAGTGTGGTTGTAGCTCGGGCGTCCAGCATACCAGTGAAAGTAATTGCGATACCAGCAATGTCCTATGGTTTAGATGAAATGGTTGTAGATGACTCAATTAGTGGTGTCGAAGACTTCTCAGGGAAAAGCTATGGTGCAGATTATGCATTCCTGAACCATATGTGGATGCTTCTAACGCTTAAGGCAGCGGGAATTCCATTTGATGCTCTAGACCATCGCATCATGTTGCCTCAGGATAGTGCGGCAGCTTTCGTAAGTGGTGGTCTGGATATTGATGTCAACTACATCCCATTTTCAACCCAATCACAAAAGCGAAAAAATTCGAATGTTTTAAAAACAAGTCTAACAGACCGAACTTGGGAACGTGGGCTGATCTCTGAGAGTTTTGCATGCAATGAGAAATGGCTAGCTAAAAACCCTGAAACTGCAAAAGAACTTTTACGTGCGTGGTTTGAGGCGGTGAATTGGTGGAAAGAGAACCCGATTGCAGGCAACCAGATCGTTGCTAAAGGGCTGGATTGGCCGATAGACGATGTTGAACTGACCCAGAAAGGTGCGATAATGCTTAGCTTTGATCAAAACCTCGGGGCTTTTGGAATTGGCGATGGTAAAGCCGTCTGCCAAAGCCTGCCAGAAGGTGTGCCGACGCCACCTGAAAAAGCTAGTGGCTGGGGGCAGCTTTTATTTGGAGGACGTCCAGATTGTGAGGCTGGGTATCTTGCGGCCACGTGGGATATTTTTGGTTCTGTTTATCAAGAAGCCGATGTTGTTGAGGAAATAGTTTCATCTTCAGAAGGGTTGGACCCTAGTATTTTGGAAGGGCTCAATTCGGAAGGCCTAGGGTCTATCTATGGCTCAAACTCCTGGATTGGGCGTGTTAGTGACTGAATCCATTCTCAAGAGAATGACGGCGCTTAATTGTGCCGTCTATTTTCCAAAACACTTTGTATCAGATTAGGAAGGACCTCATCATGACAACTAGAAGTTCCGACGAATTCGAAGGTAACCGCAACCTGAAGACCCTTGAGCGCATTTCACAAACCAAGCAGGAGAAGGAAATTGAGCGTGGTCTTAAATTGGGTCTGGAAGCGGCAAAGTCAATTAATGATCGTTCCATTTCATTGTTCAGCCGGGGGCACCTTCCAGCATTTGCTGGGATCAACACTTTCATGAAGACGCCCTACTGTGAAGATATCCGCAAAGTTGGTGACTATCAGGCAGCATTTGTAGGGGTACCTTTTGACACTGGAACAACCTACCGACCTGGTACGCGGTTCGGTCCCCAGGGCGTTCGGCGAATTTCAGCACTCTATGACGGCTATTGTGTTGATGGCGCGGTTGATATCTTCGAAGAGCTTGACATATGTGACGCAGGAGACGTTTTTGTCATCCCTGGTAACATCGAAAAGACATTTGATCAGGTCAGCATGGCCATCAGCCATATCTACAAATCGGGTGCCTTTCCGATCATTGTTGGAGGAGATCACAGTCTGGGTTATCCAAATGTGCGTGGGGTAGCCCAAAACATTGAGGGTAATGTTGGTATTATACATTTTGATCGTCATCTCGACACACAGGATATTGATATGGATGAGCGGATGCACACAACGCCGTGGTATTGGACGTCGAACAACCATGAAAGCGTTGACCACTCAAAGGCGCACCAACATCATCACCATATGCATGACTTTGGCTTGTCGAACTGCCCGCCTAAAAATCTGGTGCAAATTGGCATAGGGGGTTGGTATGGCAACCGTCCTGGTTCTGAAGTAGCCCGAGATCGTGGTACAAGTGTAATTACCATGCGTGATTTTGAAGATATGGGACCTGCAAAAACGGCTCAACGCGCGCTTGAACTGGCCTGGGACGGATGTGATGCTGTGTATATGAGCTTTGATATTGATAGTATTGACCCGGGCTTTGCGCCTGGAACGGGCTCTCCTGAGCCCGGTGGCTTCACACCGCGCGAGGCATTAGAGATGGTTCGCATCGTTGCTGGGGAAGGGCTCTGTGCGATGGAGGTTGTCGAAGTAGCGCCGCCCTATGACGTCAATGACAACACCTCACAGTTAGCCGCTCGTGTCATACTTGATGCACTCAGCGCAATGGTTAAAAACGGCAAGATTGGCCACCGTGATGAGGTGCTGGGCGCAGAATAATACTTTATCGGTCGTACACTGATTGGGAACTCTCTGTGTGGATCCAAATAAGCAGTCATTAAATTATGGCCACCACCAAAGGTATCATGGCACTTTTTATTTTAAGCCGTTTAGGCCGTGATACGGGCTAGACGGCGAGCAAAACCATATCAAAATAAAATAATCTAGCGGGCGCGTGCTTAAAGGTTTGAACAATGAATTCTGTATTCGCATTAGGTTTTTTTTTGGGATTACAGCACGCCATGGAGGCCGACCACATGGCTGCTGTCGCCGCTATAAACCGGAATAGTGCATCGCGCAGAATGGCTTTGACACAGGGAACTGCATGGGGCCTTGGGCATACACTTGCCTTGTTTGCACTAGTTCTGACTGTGGTTGCGACTAAAACTAATATCTCTCACAATCTTTCGCAGTGGCTTGAATTAGGTGTTGGGGTAATGTTGGTGTTTCTTGGGTTGCGAGTGTTAGTAACAGCAAGGCGGAAGCATATTCATTACCATCGGCACGATAGGGAGACTGTGCATATCCATGCTCACCAACATACAGCATCTGAATCGGTGGACCATGAAAGCCATTTGCAGATCAAACCTGTAGCCAAAATAGTGGCGTTTCCCATATTAATTGGATTAGTGCATGGCATTGCGGGCTCGGCTGCTCTTATAGTTTTTTTGGCGGCTAGCTCCTTGACGACCTTAGGGCAAGCCTTTGGTTATGTGATGCTGTTTGGGTTGGGCTCTATTCTTGGAATGGCTGCAATGTCTACAGCATTTTCTTTACCGGTTAGCTGGTTACAAAAAAAGATGCCGAATGGTACCACTACACTATCAATGGGCATTGGAGCTTGCGTTTTTTGCATCGGGATTCATCGTTGCTTGATTTTCACGTTTGCCTGAGAGCTTTCCAAAAAAGGTCTACAACTGATTTATTATTTTACATGCTCGATAAAGGAAACTTACTCGTGTGTAGCATCGTTGGATAGTTATTCAAAGAAAACTTAATAGTTCTCAATTTTTGGTGATTTCTGACCACCATGTTTCTAAAGTGACTAATTTTTGGTCAGATAGTGTGGGCGCTGCAATTTAAGGCAAGGAGGTTAACAGATTCTTAAATAACACTTTAGGTTAAAACTCGCAGCATAAATATTGCTGTTCTGGCTTCATAATATGCTCTTGCAAAAAAAGTTGTTGGCAGCGTAATGCGTAAAGATAATTAGACGGCCGCGGGTCTCATTGTTTACTAACCGATCAATGTAATTAGGAAGTGGGAAAAACCTTAAGAAACTGATCTCAAAACTATATCAGGTTGAAGCTCTAAACACTGCCCGCCTGAGACGTGTGTTCTCAGTTTCAAGCAACTTCAATCTCTTCAGCTGATCACGGTTCATGCCACCAGATTCTTTGCGCCAGCGATAATACGTTTGAACTGTGACGCCAATCTGACGAACCGCATCTGCTAAAGGCTTGCCTTGGCCTTGCAGAACCTCGCCCTGCCGCAGCTTCAAAACTATATCTTCTAGTTTCTCTCGTTTACCACCCATTCGTAGGTCCTCCTGTAA
>MDTF01015847.1_pt1 | contig 11169 bp, 16 predicted proteins | sample 811191 | NCBI WGS metagenome assembly MDTF01 (sample SAMN05326649, study PRJNA326480) | marine metagenome | isolation source: seawater | place: Southern Ocean | collected 2011
CGCTGCTGGTTTCTTCGCTGCTGGTTTCTTCGCCGCTGGTTTCTTCGCCGCTGGCTTCTTCGCCGCTGGCTTCTTCGCCGCTGGTTTCTTCGCCGCTGGTTTCTTTACCGAATCATCAGAAGATGAGTTAGATTCAACAACATCAAGTTTAGAAGTTTTCGCAGCTTTCGTTACCGCAGATTTTTTGGTGCTTTCCTTAGCATCTAGGACATTGTCCTTTTTTTGCTCGTCAGACATGAGCTTAAAATTTGTATTCCAATCGGAAATAGGCTGAGGCGCCAATTAGAAGAGTTTGAATAAAAAAAAATCTTTCTAGCTCCTATATTAATGCTTACTAAAAAGGATTGCAAAAGTAGTTAATATTTTTTCGCTTTCGATAAATAACACCTCCTAGAATAAAAATATTTCAAAATAATTTCATTTCAATCTAAAAATTTCTTTTTCAAGAGATCAGTAGTTATGGACCCTGGTCGCTCTAGAGGCATTGATACGGCACGGTCCCAAATTAAATTAGTCATTGTCCCAATAGATCTTGAAACACCAAATAAGACCGTATAAAAATCATATTCAACTAAACCATAATGCATAAGTAATTGTCCTGAATGAGCATCAACATTTGGCCATGGATTTTTCACCTTTCCGGTAGCCGCTAAAATATCAGGAACTACTTCGAAAATATTAGAAATCAGATTAAAAAGTGGATCTTCAGGCATATGTTTGAGTGCAAATCCCCGCTGCGCCATATATCTTGGGTCCGTCTTTCTTAAAACTGCATGACCAAAACCAGGAATTACTTTTCCATTTGCCAAGGTCGAATTACAATATTCTTTAATTTGATCTTTAGAAGGAACTTCAGTACCGATAGAACTTTTCATTTCCATCGTCCATTTTATAACTTCTTGATTAGCTAAACCATGAAGCGGTCCTGCGAGCCCATTCATTCCAGCAGCAAAGCTCTGATAAGCATCGGATAAAGCAGACCCAACAAGATGAACCGTATGAGCCGAGACATTACCACCCTCATGATCGCTATGGATAGTCATATAAAGGCGCATTAGCTCACGAAATTCTTCATTGTCAAAACCGAGCATATGGGCAAAATTTCCCGCCCAATCTAATTTCGTATCCGGCTCAATATGCTGATCATTTTTATAAGCTCTGCGATAAATATATGCTGCAATCCTAGGCAACCTCGCAATTAAGTTCATGGAATCCTCATATGTATGTATCCAATAGTCTGATTTCGGACATCCAGAAGCATATTCTTTAGCGAAGACACTCTCCGTCCTAAGAGCCATTATAGCGATAACAAACTGTGTCATTGGATGAGCCCTGAAAGGCAAGGCGTCTATAGTCTTGAAAACATGAGGAGGAACGATTGCCCTTCTTGCCCAATTATTACTAACTCGCCTAACATCGTCATCTGTGGGCAGCTCATTCATAAGTATTAGGTAAAAAAGACCCTCAGGTAAAGGCTCTTCACCGCCAGGATATTTAGGAAGTAATTTCTGAAGTTCAGGAATACTATAACCTCTAAACCTTATTCCTTCATCAGGATCCAATTTAGAAGTTTCACTAATCAAAGCTGGCATTCCTCTCATTCCCTGATAAAGCTGAGACACTTTTATCTCACCCATCACTTCATTACCATGACTGGCTAAAAAACTTTTAATCTCATTCTGTGCAGATGGTATTTTTCCAGCAAAATATTCTTGTATACGATCCATGAATTTATTTATTTAAAATTTTTGCCATTAAAAACAGCAGTTTCCCCTAACATTTCCTCAATACGGATTAGTTGATTGTACTTCGCCATACGATCGGATCTAGATGATGACCCTGTCTTTATTTGACCTGTATTTAATGCTACAGATAAATCAGCAATAGTTGTATCCTCAGTTTCACCTGAGCGATGACTCATAATACAAGTCATTCCATTTCGCTGGGCTTTTTGAACGGTTGTAATAGTTTCAGTTAAGGTTCCGATTTGATTCACTTTTATCAAAACTGAATTAGCGGAGCCTTCCTCGATACCACGCTTAACTCGATTAACATTTGTCACAAAAAGGTCGTCACCTACTAATTGGACCTTATCTCCAAGTAACGAATGCAGTTTTGACCAACCGGACCAATCATCCTCCGCAAGGCCGTCTTCGATTGAAATTATCGGGTATCTTTCTACCCAATCTGCCCAAAAGTCGATCATTTCATCTGAGGATAGAGACTTTTGGGAAGATTTAAAAGTATACTTCTCTAACTCATTATCATACAATTCACTCATGGCAGCATCAATAGCGATAAAAACATCTTCGCCAGCCACATAGCCCGCTTTACGAATACTCTCCAAAACTATTTCCAGAGCTTCCTCATTACTTTTTATATCCGGAGCAAACCCACCTTCGTCTCCAACATTAGTACTATATTTTTTTTCCTTCAAAAGAAGTTTAAGGTTATGGAATATTTCAGTACCCATTCTTAGTGCTTCACTGAAAGATTCAGCTCCGACTGGCATCACCATGAATTCTTGAAAATCAATAGAGTTATCTGCATGCTCACCGCCATTAATAATATTCATCATGGGAACAGGTAATGTCCTTGCAGTAACACCTCCCAAATACTGAAAAAGGGGTAGGTCCGATGATTGAGCTGCCGCGTGGGCAGCAGCTAAAGAAACTGACAATATAGCGTTCGCCCCCAATTTACTCTTGTTTGGTGACCCGTCAGCCTCAATCATGGCGAAATCAATCTCGGCTTGATCAGTGACTTCAAGACCAACAACACATTCAGCTATTATTGTATTGACATTTTCGACTGCAGACAATACGCCTTTACCCATATAAACAGAAAGATCACCGTCTCTCATTTCTACAGCTTCATGAATCCCGGTTGATGCACCACTAGGAACAGCAGCTCGACCAAAAGAACCGTCGTCACAATAGACTTCAGCTTCCACAGTTGGATTACCTCTAGAATCTAATATTTGTCTGGCATGAATAGCAGTAATTATAGGCATCTTCTTTAGATTTTTAAATTATTATTTTGACTTAATAAGATCAATGAATTCCTGAAAAAGATAATGCGAATCATGAGGACCAGGTGAAGCCTCAGGATGATATTGAACACTGAATACCGGGAAATCATTACGAGATATGCCCGCAACAGTTTCATCATTTAAATGAATATGGGTCAATTCTACATTTGAAATAGACTCTAAATCCTTCATTGAGACAGCAAAACCATGATTCTGACTAGTAATCTCTCCTTTCCCCGTCAATAAATTCTTCACAGGATGATTGATACCTCTATGCCCATTGTGCATTTTATAAGTCGTCAAACCTGAGGCCAGAGCAATCATTTGGTGCCCTAAACAAATTCCAAACGTTGGAATACCTGAAACGATAATCTGTTTTACAATCTCAATTATCTTTGGCGAAGCAGATGGATCACCGGGACCGTTTGACAGAAAATAGCCATCAGGATTTTCGGCGTGTAGAGTTTTGAATGAAGTATCGTAGGGAAATACAATAATATGACAACCTAGATTCACCAAACAACTCAAAATACTTTTTTTAATACCTAGATCAAGGGCTACAATTTTAAAATCTGAATTCTCATCCCCTAAGGAATATCGTTTAACAGTACTAACATGCGAGCATAGCTCTAATCCGACCATTGATGGTGTTTGATCAAGCAAATGTCGCAAGGAACTTATTTCGTCGGCACGAGTACTTATTAGTGCATTCTGCGAGCCATTATTCCGTATATGTTTGACTAAAGCTCTTGTGTCTACATCTGAGATCGCAACAATATCATTGGCCTTCAGAAGTTCCTTTAATGTTTTACCATTAGACCTAGGTCGAGATTGAAATTCACTGAAGTTTCTCATAATCAGTCCAGAAATCTGAACTTGATCATTCTCTGAATCTTCGTCAGTGACTCCATAGTTTCCGATATGAACATTGGCAGTAACCATTAATTGCCCCTTATAACTAGGATCTGTGAAAATCTCTTGATAACCCGACATGCCAGTATTGAAGCAAATCTCACCAGTCACTGTGCCATCTAAACCAATTGAACTCCCATGGAATATGGTGCCGTCTTCCAAAAGAACAAAGGCCTTTTTTTTCATTTTATTTTCACACTATTATTGACATAAAAAAAGGATAAGGGGGCACCTTATCCTTTGCAAGTTAGTTGACAATTCATTATTTCAAGAGTCAATTACTATTCCTTTTCTATGCTATCGATAATTGAGGAGTCATCTCCTTTTTTAGACTCATCTTTCAAATCAGTCGGATTTTTCTCATTCTCTGACTTTTTAGAACGACGTCTTGTAGCCTTCTTTGTTTCTTTTTTCTCGTCAAAACCGTACAATTCATTAAAATCGACTAACTCAATCATACACATTTCTGCGTTATCACCTAAGCGATTACCAGTTCGTATAATTCTCGTGTAACCTCCTGGACGATCTCCTATTTTAATTGACACCTCTTTAAAAAGTTCAGTAACGGCTTCCTTACTCTGAAGATGGCTGAATACCATCCGTCGATTATGTGTGCTATCAACTTTTGATCTAGTGACTAGTGGCTCCACATACTTCTTTAGCGCTTTAGCCTTAGCAACAGTTGTATTTATTCTCTTGTGAACAACAAGAGAGGAGGCCATATTACTTAGCATCGCCTTTCGATGAGAGGTTGTTCGACCTAAATGATTAAATTTCTTACCGTGTCTCATTTTATTATTATTCCTTATCGAGTTTATACTTACTAGTATCCATCCCAAATGACAAACCTAGGTTTACAACAAGATCCTCAAGCTCTGTTAATGATTTCTTTCCAAAATTTCTGAATTTCATCAAGTCAGCCTTTGTGTATGAAACTAAATCCGCAACAGTTTCAACTTCCGCAGCCTTTAAACAATTTAAAGCACGAACACTAAGCTCTAGCTCGGTCAGAGCCTTCATCAATAGCTTTCGCATCTCAATGACTTCTTCATCATAACTTTCAACCTCTTGAATTGGAGCTACGTCCGCGATCATTCTCTCATCAGTAAACAATAAGAAATGTTGAATTAGTATTTGAGCAGCGTCTGTCAGAGCATCCTGCGGAGTCACACTACCGTCAGTATGAATCTCCATAATCAATTTTTCAAAATCGGTCTTCTGCTCTACTCTGAAATTTTCAATTTTATAATTAACATTCTTCATTGGAGTATAGATCGAATCCAAAGCAATAGTTCCAAGGGGACTATCAAGCTTCTTATTCTCCTCAGCAGGAACATAACCGCGACCTTTTTCAATCGTTAATTCTAATTCAACATTCACAGATGAATCTAAATGACAAATGATTAAGTCTGGGTTCAAAACCTGAAAAGAAGTCATGAAAGAAGCCAAGTCTCCTGCTGTCAATTCCTCCTTGCCGGATAAATTAACTTTTACAGTTTCATAATCAGACGAGTCGATCTGACGCTTTAATCGGACTTGCTTCAAATTCAGAATTATCTCTGTTACATCTTCTACTATACCTTTCACAGTAGAAAATTCATGATTGACTCCGGACATGCGCACAGAAGTGAAGGCAAAACCTTCAAGTGAGTTGAGTAAAACGCGTCGAAGAGCATTTCCAACCGTTAAACCATAACCAGGTTCGAGTGGACGGAATTCAAATTGACCGTGTGTATCTGTTGTTGAATTAACGATAACCTTTTCAGGTTTTTGAAATTGAAGGATAGCCATAATCTTATTTTGAATAAAGTTCCACGATGAGTTGCTCTTTGATGCCTTCAGGAATTATATCACGCTGAGGGACGCTTAATAATGAACCAGACATAGTCGCTTCATTCCACTCTATCCAAGGATATTGATGAGCAGAACCTGAAAGTGAAGCTGAAATTATCTCTAGTGTTTTTGATTTCTCACGCACAGCAACAACGTCACCCGGTTTTGCATGAAAAGAAGGAATATTAACAATACTTCCGTTCACTGTAATGTGACGGTGAGAGACCAATTGACGAGCACCACGGCGAGTCGGGGCAATTCCCAATCGGTAAACAACATTATCTAAACGGCCTTCGCACAACTGGAGAAGCACCTCACCAGTAGCTCCTTTAGATCGAGAGGCTCGATCAAACAAGTTCTTAAACTGACGCTCAAGAATACCATAAGTGTATTTTGCCTTTTGTTTTTCCAACAATTGAACAGAATATTCTGATTTTTTTCCGCGCTTGCGCTGAAAACCGTGCTGTCCCGGAGGATAGTTACGCTTCTCTAGGGCACGATCTGGACCGAAGATTGGTTCTCCGAATCGACGTGCAATTTTAGTTAGGGGACCTCTGTAACGTGCCATTTCTTTCTTTCAATTTAAATATTATACTCGACGTCGCTTTGGTGGACGACAACCATTGTGAGGCATCGGTGTAATATCTACTATTTCCGAAACCTCTATTCCACTATTGTTTAAACTCCGGATGGCGCTTTCACGACCATTCCCAGGACCTTTAACATAAACCTTCACCTTCCGGAGCCCAGCTTCTAGGGCTGGCGTAGCAGCATTTTCTGCTGCCATTTGAGCAGCATAAGGGGTATTTTTTTTAGAGCCACGAAAGCCCATTTTACCCGCAGATGACCAGGATATGACCTGCCCTTGGGTATTCGTCAATGCAATAATAATATTGTTAAAGGTAGAACTCACGTGAGCTTCACCCACCGCTTCTACTTTAACTTTGCGTTTCTTTGTCGTTTTTGTCGACTTAGTAGACTGTGCCATCAGTTAATTGATTATTTGGTTACCTTCTTTTTATTTGCCACCGTCTTTCGCTTACCCTTTCGAGTTCGTGAATTATTCTTGGTGTGTTGACCACGGAGTGGTAAACCTAAACGGTGCCGGATGCCTCGTTGACAACCTATATCCATCAATCTCTTAATATTCAATTGAACTTCAGAGCGTAATTCGCCTTCCACCTTCACATGATCAGTGATATAGTTACGAATCTCTTGAAGTTGATCGTCAGTCCATTCCTGGACCTTGACATTAAAATCAACTCCTGCTTCCGTGAGTATCTCACGTGAGCGTGATCGGCCTATACCATAGATATAAGTCAATCCTATTTCTCCACGTTTATTTTTCGGGAGGTCAATACCTGCTATTCTCGCCATTTCTTTTTTCTAAAATGAAATTAACCTTGACGTTGTTTAAACCTAGGATTCTTCTTGTTTATAATATATAAGCGACCTTTTCTACGGACAATTTTACAATCCGCGCTGCGCTTTTTTAGTGATGCTCTAACTTTCATAATCTTATACTCTTAAAACAAATCTATTTAGTAACGATAGGTTATTCGTGCTTTCGATAAATCATAAGGAGATAGCTCCAACTTGACACGATCACCCGGGAGTAGTTTGATATAATGCATGCGCATTTTACCCGATATATGTGCAGTAACCACATGACCGTTTTCCAATTCTACACGAAACATAGCATTCGAAAGATTCTCCGTTATTGTTCCGTCTTGAGTTATACCTGCTTCCTTTGCCATTACATTGAGGTGTTTCTGCCACTCATACGACCACCTTCCATGAGGCCATCATAATGACTATTCAACAAATAACTCTCGATCTGCATTAATGTATCTAAAACAACACCAACAATTATAAGAAGAGATGTTCCACCATAAAACTGTGCCCATTGCATATTAATTCCTAATGTCATGGCAATAGAAGGCATAATAGCAATCGTTGCCAATAATATTGCACCAGGTAAAGTTATTTTAGCCAAAACATCATCTATATAATTTCCAGTAGCTTCTCCAGGTTTTATACCTGGAACAAAGCCACCATTACGTTTCAAATCATCTGCAATTTGAGTAGTGTTTATTTGAATCGCTGTATAAAAATATGTAAAAATCAGAATTAACATTGCGAAAACAAAATTATACCAAAAGCCCTGAATATTACCAAAGACATCTACCATCCAAGTTGCCCCAGAACCTTCTAGTCCTGCATACTGAACAACTGTCAACGGTACAAACATCAAAGCTTGAGCAAAAATTATGGGCATAACTCCAGAGGCATTTACTCGAATAGGAAGATAACTCCTTCCTAAGGACTTACTACTGCCTCCGGCTACTCGTTTCGCATATTCCAATGGAACCTTACGAACGGCTTGAGTGATAGCAATGGCGAATAAAAACACAAGATACAATGCAACAATTTCTAGCAAAAACTTGATCCATCCCCCACCCGTCGGACTAAGTTGAGTTGCCACTTCTTGAAAAAAGGCTTGAGGGAAGTTTGCAATAATACCAATCATTATGAGCAGAGAAATACCATTTCCAACTCCTTTTTCAGTAATTCGTTCTCCTAACCACATCGCGAAAATAGTTCCCGCTATGATTACTACCCATGAAACAATCCAAAATGTGGACATAGGAAGTGTAATGTTTACTCCTTGATAAATCAAATTTGTTATGTATCCAGGAGCTTGAGCTGCCACGATAAGGATCGTTAAATATCGTGTTATTTGATTTAATTTTCGTCGACCTGACTCGCCCTCCTTCTGCATTTTTTGGACAGCAGGAATGGCCAAACCAGCAAGCTGAATAACAATTGATGCAGATATGTATGGCATTATACCCAACGCTAGAATAGATGCATTGGCGAATGCACCACCAGAAAACGCATTAATTAAGCCCACTAGACCCTCCGAGGCTTGACTCTGAAGATTTTCTAAACTACTAGGATCTATTCCTGGTAGAACAACGTTTGAACCCAAACGATATACCAGCAATAAACCTGCCGTCAAGAGTAATTTCTCGCGAAGCTCGGTTATGCCCCAGATATTTCTTAAGGTTTGGATAAAACGATTCATGTTATTCAGTAATTACTTTAGCAGGTGACTTAGGGTCAATTGAACCTTTGATGTTCTCTGCAAATTTTGACATTATCTCAATAGAACCTCCTGCATCTTCAATTCCTTTGGAAGCTGAAGCAGTGACCTTGTGAACATTAAATTTTAAAGAAGAGCTTAGTTTACCACGTCCCATTATTTTAACAAGGTCATGTTTAGAAGCTAAACCATTATCCATCAAGATCCCTAAATTGATTTCTTTGACTTCTTTCTCATCGACAAGTTTTTGAATTGTATCCAAATTTATACCTCGATATTCAATCCTATTCGGGTTAGTGAATCCAAATTTCGGAACCCTTCGCTGCAAGGGCATTTGGCCTCCTTCAAAGCCAATTTTTTTACTGTATCCTGATCTAGACTTAGCGCCTTTGTGACCACGCCCGGCGGTTCCAGCAGAACCACTACCCTCTCCTCGGCCGAGACGTTTTTTAGTAAATGTTGAACCTGATGCAGGTTTTAAGTTATGAAGTGACATATTCTTAGTTACTAGTTATTTAATTTCTTCGACAGAAACAAGATGGTTAACAGCGCGAACCATTCCGGCTATTTGAGCGTTGTTTTCTTTTTCAACACTTTGGTTGATCTTACGCAAACCTAAGGCAATCATAGTTGCTTTTTGGTTCGGCGGACGATTTATAACGCTCTTTTTTTGAGTGATCTTAATACGTGCCATAATCTAGGTTATTTACCGTTAAAAACTTGTGAAACAGTTATTCCTCTTGACTGGGCCACTTGCTTCGCATCTCTTAAGGAATGAAGAGCTTCAAAAGTTGCCTTTACCAAGTTATGTGGATTTGATGAGCCTTTTGACTTAGCCAAAACATCATGAACGCCAACACACTCAAGAACATGTCTCATAGAACCACCTGCGATAACTCCAGTTCCAGATGATGCGGGGCGAAGAAATACTTTTGCACCTCCAAACTTTCCATCTTGCTCATGCGGAAGTGTAGCTTTTACTATCGGAAATCTGTACAGATTTTTCTTAGCATCTTCAATTCCTTTATTGACTGCTTCGGAAACCTCTTTACTTTTTCCCAGACCATATCCGCCGATTCCATTTTCATCACCAACGACCACAATCGCAGTAAATCCAAACGTTCGACCACCCTTGGTGACTTTAGTAACACGTTGAACGCCAACAAGACGATCTACAAGCTCAAGACCACTTGGTTTTACTTTTTTTGCATTTTTATCTTTCATATCCTAAATCAGAATTTCAGTCCAGCTTCACGCGCTCCATCAGCCAAAGACTTTATACGTCCATGGTACAAGTAACCACCACGATCAAATGAAACGGCTTCAACACCAACTTCCTTTGCAACTTCGGCAATTATTTTCCCCACTTGGAATGCACGCTCAATTTTTGTTCCTACCATCGCCTCTCCATTCTTTGATAATGAAGTGGCAGTCCCTAGGGTTTTACCATTCACATCATCGATGAGTTGCGCGTATATTTCTTTACTACTTCTATAAACGGCCAATCTAGGACGTATATCAGTTCCTTTCACCACATTGCGTATCCGCATATGTATGCGTTGTCTACGATTCATTTTTTTTATTGCCATGATCCTTTACTTTGCTACTTAGCAGCAGATTTACCAGCTTTTTTACGAACAATTTCACCTACATATCGAACACCCTTTCCTTTATAAGGCTCAGGCTTTCGTAATGATCGAATTTTTGAAGCAATCATTCCTACTAACTGCTTATCTAGAGAAGTCAATTCAATAATAGGATTCTTACCTTTTTCACTTACCGTATTTAACTTTACTTCGGATGGGATCTGCATACTAATATTATGAGAAAAACCTAAAGCTAAATCTAAAACCTGACCTCGGTTGGTAGCTCTAAAACCGACACCTACAAGCTCTAATTTCTTTGTCCAACCTTCACTGACTCCCATGACCATGTTAAAGATCAATGATCGATAAAGACCATGAACCGCACGATGCGTCTTAGAGTCTGATGGACGCTCTAGAGTCACAACATTATCATTGATAAGAACACGTATATCATCAGTCAACATTTGACTTAACGTACCACCCTTACCTTCTACAGTAACAACAGAATCCTGAACCCTGACGGTAACGTCAGAAGGAATATCTATTGGAGATTTACCAATTCTTGACATTATCTATATCTTATTAATAAACGTAACATATAATCTCACCGCCAATATTTTTAGCGCGTGCATCTTTATCCGTCATCATTCCCTGCGATGTACTAATGATTGCAATCCCTAAGCCATTTTTTACACGAGGTA
>MDTF01000184.1_pt1 | contig 11166 bp, 11 predicted proteins | sample 811191 | NCBI WGS metagenome assembly MDTF01 (sample SAMN05326649, study PRJNA326480) | marine metagenome | isolation source: seawater | place: Southern Ocean | collected 2011
CAAATTTTACATTAACTAAAAATTTAAAAATCATAAAGTTAATAAAGTTCAATTTATAAATTATTATAGATGGAATATTGGCATTGCAAATTTGTAATGAAATTGTACCAGATTTCGAAACAGCAAAAGTTGAGTTAGTTAGGGCTTGTAATTTTATACTTTCATCAGAAATTATATCAATGTTGTCTATATTGTAATCCTTAACTTTATTAATGATGAATTTTTTATTGCTTTGAGTAGCATGAAATATAAATGTGTAATCTAATGATTTTACATTCATTAGTTTAATAAAATCAATAAGAATAGGTAGAAGTACTTTAGTCTCTGAATTTCTACTGCCAGGAAATAAAGAAATAATTTTTTTATCTTTTGTTGCAAGATTATTTAAAAATGTTTTTCCAGTATTTTGACTTTGCAGTAAAGGGTGTCCAACGAAAGTATTATTTATACTTTCTTCATCAAAATATTTCTTTTCAAAATCAAATAACAAAAGTATATGGTCAATAAATTTTTTTAATTTCTTAACTCTATTTTTTCTCCATACCCAAACTTGAGGGGCAACATAATGAACAGTTTTTATATCTTTATTAATTTTTTTAACACGTTCAGCAACCCTAAGAGTAAAATCTGGACTATCAACAGTAAATAAAATATCTGGTTTAAATTTAATTATCGCCTCTACAGTTTCATTAATTTTTTTTCTGATTTTAAATATATTAAATAAAACACTTGTGAATCCGAGGTATGTAATGTTTTTTAAATCATATATAGATTTTATACCCAAGGATTGAAGATGTGAGCCACCTACAGATAAATATTCAATATTAGGATTAATCTTTTTAAGTTTCAAGATTACAGCTGAGGCCAACTTATCACCAGATGGTTCACCAGTAACTATAAATATTTTTTTCATATTACATTAATAAAAATTTTATTCTTATTTGCAAATCTAATACATTTTTTTCTGTCTAAAAAAATATTTTGACTATCCTTTAAAACAACTCCTCTTAATCCTACTTTTTGACAATCTACCAAGGTATCGAGGCCAATTGTTGGTAAATCTATACGTAAGTCTTGTTTTATTTTGGGAAGTTTTATTAATATACCCTTTTTTACTTTATCAACCTTAATTGCTTCGAGCATTTTTTTAGTTCCAGTTAAAGTTTCTGTTTTAAGAATTTTTCCATCTCTCAAAATTAATCCCTGAACATGATTGTGAGCATTAAGTTTATCAAGATATTCTTTTCCTTTGTTTATTGCAAATAAATCAACCTTATTAGGTTTAATTATTGTATAATTTCCTTTTTTTAATGAAAGTTCAGGATTGAATGTTAACGAATTGATTACATCAATTTCTTCTTTCTTTAGTACATCTATTATTACTTTAATGATTGCTGCATCTCCTAATTTGGCTGCTTTTATAATCCTTGGTAAATAATAAAGGCCTTTGATATCCATTCTTAATGATGAAAATTTTGGTTTATTGATCTTTCCAGCAAATAAAACTTTTTTACATTTATAAAATTTCATTAACTTAATCATTTTACCAAATTGGCCAATACTGATTCTATTACAATTTCTATCCTTCTTAAAAATATTTTTTTTAGATAGGTCAATTATTTTATAACTAATTTTTTTTTTTTTGATATTTTTGAGAACTTCATGAGGAAAGTCAGTATCGCCAAATATTAAACAAATCATAATTTCGTATTTTATATTGTTATTTTGAGTGAGGTGTGCAAATAGGTCTTTTCTTATCTTTATTTATAAAGCTAACAACATCCTGCACTAAAACATTATCTTTAAATTTATTATCTAAGTTAATTAAATTTTCTGAAAGATTTTCTGTTTTGAATATTTCTTTATATGCCTCGGATAAAGATAAAATTTCTTTATTTGATATATTTTTCCTTCTTAAGCCTATGAGATTTAATCCTTGTAATGCACATCTGTTACCAAAAGCCATTCCATAGGGAATAACATCTTTAACCACACCACACATTCCACCTACCATCGCCATCTTACCTACTCTGGTGTATTGTTGAACAGCAGAATTTCCACCAATTACAACATTATCCTCTATGTGCGCATGACCACCTAGGGGAACATTGTTTGCAAGAATTACATTGTTACCAACAAAACAATCATGAGCAATATGCGATGAGACCATAAACAGGCAATTATTCCCCACTTTTGTTTGTCCTCCACCACCAGAAGTACCAGGATTAATTGTTACATATTCTCGTATCTTGTTATTACTTCCAATAATAAGGCTCGTTTCTTCTCCATTATATTTCAAATCTTGAGGATCATTTCCTATTGATGCAAATGGGTAAATTATAGTTCCCATACCTATTCTAGTATTGCCACCAATATTAACTTGAGCATGTATTTCTACATTATCTTCAATTGTAACATTAGGTCCAATAACAGTATAAGCACCAATTTTTACTTTAGTAGATATGTTAGCTCTCTTGTCAATAATGGCAGTGTTGTGAATCATATTACTTAGCATCCCTAATAAAATTTTTAAAATCTTTTGCTGGATATCCCATTACTTTTGAATTATTTGCAATATTTTTAATTACACCACTTCCACCACCGATTTGAACATTGTTTCCTATTTTTAAATGACCAGAAATACCAGCTTGACCACCAATCATGACATTATTTCCCAGAGTTGTACTTCCTGCAATTCCTACTTGTCCTGCAATAATACAGTTATTCCCAATCTTAACATTGTGCGCAATATGAACTTGGTTATCAATATATGTGTTTTCACCTATAATAGTTACAGATAGTGAGCCTCTATCAATTGTTGAGCCACATCCAATTTCACTATTCTTTTTGATATGAACATAACCAACATGGGGGTACCTTATATTTTTTAAATTTTTTGGAATAAAACCAAAGCCCTTTTTACCTATTACTGCGGTATCCAGGATATGGACATTGTCCTCAATAATAGAATTTCTAAGTATAACATTAGAGCCTATAGAACAGTTATTTCCAATTATAACGTTATCTTCAATTATTGTGTTATGACCAATTTTTGTATCTTTGCCAATAACTACATTAAGACCTATATAAGTATTTTTTCCAGATATTATATCTTTAAATTTTTCATTAATATTAAGTAGCTCATGATTATTATCATCAATCATTGAATCTGGGTAAAATTTAGCTGTAATCATAGCAGTTAATAAAAGAACATTATCACAGGAAATCTTAATACAATTATCTGGAAGCAAATGAAAAAAATCACTTTTAGTAATACACGCATATGCATTAGTTTTTTTAGCCAGATCTTTATACTTAATAGAATGAAAAAATGTTATATCATCTGGTGTAGCATCGTCTAAATTTTTAATATCATGAATGAGTTTTTCATCTTTTGGTATTTCATCTAACAAGTATGAATATTCTACATTTTGTTTAAAAAATTTAGAAAGTTTAAAAGGACCACTATTCTTAAAAAAAGGATTATTCATTATTTTTGTTTTATCAAAAATAATGGTTATTAAATATCAAGAATTGTTGCTGATTATTTCTTATCTACAATAGTTGCAGACCATAGTGCATCAGCCATTTTTTTTCCTTCAACAAATGCCTCTCCTTTATACTTCCAAACCCTACCATGTGTCCTAATGGCTTGTATTTTAAGTTCAAGTTTGCAATCTGGGATGACCGGATTTCTAAACCTAGCTTTTTCAATACCCATTAAAAATACTAATTTATTACTGTAAGTCTTTTTATCTAGTCCATGAGCTGTTAGTGCAGCTGCAGCTTGTCCAAATGCTTCAACAATAAGTACACCAGGCATAACAGGATTGTTAGGAAAATGACCTTGTACAAAAAAACTATCACTTCTTACATTAACAATGGCTGTAGCTGATAACAGTTTTTTAATATCATGAAGCTCGTCAATAAGAAGCATTGGTTCTCTATGTGGTAGTAGGTCAGTTATCTGTGATTTATTAAGAAATTCTTTTGTCATTTAATTAATTTTAAATTCATCAATATCCTTGTTAATAATTTTGATAATATCATCTGTTATCTCTAATTCAGTCTTTCCAATTAATAAATCTTTTTTTTGTAGAACTAGTGATATTGAATTTTCATCAGAATATTTAATTAATAATGGTTTTACCATTTTCAGAAATTTATTTGTATTTTCAACCTTAAGTTTGTTAAAATTATTGATAATTTTTTTCTTATTTAGATTGTACTCATTAATTTCTAATTTTAATTTATTGATATTAGACTGAAATTCTTCTGTTGATATTATATTTTTCTGTGAAATTATTTTAGTTTCTTTTGCATTCAGGTTTTTTTCATCTTTTTGGAACTTCTTTAAAATTTGATTATTGGTTTCACTTAATTGTTTTAAAATTGATGAACCCGGTTTTGAAGTTTTTAAAATTTTATCTAAATCAACAAATGCAATATTTATATTAGCTACTGCAATACTAATCTGTAGTAAAAATAAAAAAAAAATTAGAAATAGTTTTTTCATTAAAAAGTAGTACCTAAATTAAATCTAAAAGTTTCTGTGATATCGTTTTTTCCCTTAGTAATTGGTTCAGAAAAAGAAAAATTTAATGGCCCTATTGGAGTATAAACATCAATAGCTAACCCAAAAGAGGATCTGATTTTACTCCCATCACCTATGCTGCCAGTATAATCAACACCCCAGAGATTTGCAGCATCAAAGAAAAGGGAAAAGTTAGTATTTTCTAAACTAGGCAGAATTTGAGGTAATGTGGTGTTAGCATTAAATGATAGAGCATAATTACCACCAACAAAATCTCCTCCATCTTTTGGGCCTATCTTACCAGACTCAAATCCTCTGAGTTTATTTTCTGGTAAAAACAATCTATTAGACAATTTAACATCTTTATTAGTAAGAGAATTGGTCATTGATCCAAAAAAACCGTATGAAGCTAAATTTGCACCAAACCATTCATCGTAAAATCTAAGCTCATAAGTATTACTCAAGGTATTACTTTTGTTGATTAATGGAAATTTTTGAGTGAACTTACTAGTATAACCGTCAGTAGGTTTGAAATTTTGATTTCTCTTATCATAAGAAACTGTGTAGTCAAAAAATGTGTCAAAATAAGAACCGTCCTGCTTTTTAATATTAGGTGAGGCAGTACTCACAGTATTTAATGTTTCAACAAAACTTGATATCCCAACTAGTAAATAAAAATCTTCATAAAACTCAAATCCACTACCTAGTGTAAAACCTTTCTTCATAGACTTATAACCATAGTTTGCTAAGCGATCAGTAGTTGTGCTTTCTGCTGAAAAATTTAAAGACCTATTGGTTCCCTGAAAATTTGGGTTTTTTAGTGAAATTAAGCCTTTTAATTTTTCTCCACTAACCGACAAGTCAGAGCTAAATTCAACACCTCGTCCAAGAAAGTTATTTTCTTTAACACCGAATGCTACAGTTCCGCCACTAGTACCAACACCTGCACCAGCACTAATTTCACCAGTAGGCTTTTCTTCTACAGTTATATTAATAACTTTTTGATTGGCTAGAGTTCCATCAATAATTTCACTCTTAACATCCTTAAAAAAATTTAAAGCTTTTAGGTTATTTATCGTTCTTTTGTGAAGCAACTCATTAAATGCATCACCTTCATCAGTCGACAATACGTTCCTCAAAACATTTTCTTGAGTTATATTGTTTCCATAAATATTTATTTTTTCCACATAAAATTTATCAGACTCTTCAATATTGAATGTTAAATTAATTAAGTCACCATTAATTTCTTCCTTAACAGATGATTTTAAAAACTCATATTGTTCATTTAATACGATTTTATCAATTTCATCCAAGATCTTATCAATAGAATTTATTGAATATTTCTTACCTTTAAGACTTGCTAATAATGTATTAAGTTTTGTAAAATTATCTTCATCGTAATCTATTGGTAATTGTAAATTTAGATCATTAAAAAAATATTTAATTCCAGTTGATATATTGTAAATGATTTCAAAATTATCATCACCTAAATAATTAGCAAAAGAAGCCTCTATATTAGCGTTATAAAAACCTTTATTTTTATAAAAATTATCCAATAGTCTTTTGTCATATGCTATTAAATTTTCATTTAAAAATTTCTTACCAGAAATAAATTTCCAAAACCTATATTCTTCACTAAGGATAACATCTCTTAGAGTGCTATCTTTATATATTTTATCACCAATAAAAGAAATTTTAGCTATTCTTGCTTTTTTTCCAGTATTAATCTTATAAAAAAGATCAATTTTATTATCACCAAGATCCAGAAATGAAGTAACAATCTCAGGAAAATAATAACCTTCATTTTTAAGAAAATCTAATACAGCCTCTTCATCTTTTTTTACTGAAATCAAATTAAATGATGACCTATTTTTTAAAAATAAAACATCATATACAGATTCTTTAGTTTTTTTGCTTTTAATACCTTCAACGAAGACTGTTTGAATTATTGGATTTTCAATTACATTTATTATTAAATTTTTATTTTCAATTTTAACAGAAACATCCTTGAAAAAACCTGAGTTATATAAATTTTTTAAGATACTATTAATTGAATATTCGTCTAAAAATTTTTCATTAGGAATCTCTGAAAAGACAAGGATTGTTTCATTGGAAATCCTTATATTTCCATTAATCAATATATTATCAAACTCTTGAGATCGAGTTGGTGCAACAAAAAGAAGTGATATTATAAATATTTTATAAATTAATTTATACATTGAGGTCTTATACACTCATGGACTTAATTTTTAAACTTACATATTCAGCTAATTTAGCAATTTCTTCTGCATTTTTAGGCTTAATATTTTTAAATTTTTTAAATTCATTAAGATTGCTTATTTTTAATAAAGTTTTTGAAATATCATTAAATTTGATTTCATTCCTTAAAAATCTATTAACTAAATTATCATTGGCGCTTACTATAATAGTTTCAAATAGCGATTCCCTATCTGTTAATTTATTAATTATTTTGATTGCCGGGAATCTATTTTTATCAATTTTTTTAAGTTCTAAATTATTTAAGATATTTATATCAAGAGTATTGGATTTTATAGATTTTTTACTTTCATGATAAATGGAGTTAAAAATTGGAATTGTCATATTAGTGTCATGTATTAATAGTTTCGTTAATCCATTATTAAATTTAACTATTGCATGCAAGTATGAACGAGGATGAATTAGTATTTCTAATTGACTATAATTAAGACTAAATATTTTTTTTGCTTCAATAATTTCAAAAACCTTGTTCATCATTGTGGCAGAATCTATTGAAATTTTTTTTCCCATTGACCAATTAGGGTGCTTTAACGCTTTCTTTGGTGTTATGTTTTTAAATTGATTTAATGGGTACTTCCTAAATGGGCCACCAGAAGCAGTTAAATAGATTTTCTCAAAATTATTTTTTTTACTATCAATTAGTGACCAAATAGAAAAATGCTCAGAATCAATAGGGATAAATTTAGTCTTATGTTTCTTTAAATTTTTTTTAATTAAATTCCATCCACAAATTATTGATTCTTTATTTGCAATAGCAATGACTTTAGTAAATTTTATAATCTCTAATGTTGGTTTCAATCCCTCAAAGCCAGTTATTGCATTCATAGTGTAATCAATTTTTTTATTTTTAAATATTTTGCTAAATGAATTAAAATTATTGTAAATATTAATTTTTTCATTTTTAAAAATCTTTTTAATTTTTAAAAAAGATTTTGCATCATTAATGATTATATTTTTAATGTTAAAAAACTTAACTTGTTTAACTAATTTTTTATAGTTTGTATTAGCGGTAATTAATTCTATTTTAAATTTTTTTTTATCTTTTTTTATTATATTAATAAGAGAAGTGCCGATTGATCCTGTTGATCCTAAAATAGCTATTTTTTTCATATTAAAAACTATTAAATAATAGAATACCCACTGGTATTGCAAAAATTATACCATCAATTCTATCAAGAAAACCTCCATGGCCTGGTAATATATCACTTGTATCCTTAACTTTTGCTTTTCTCTTAAGGTAAGAAATAAATAAATCTCCTAATTGAGAAGTTAAAGATATTGTTAATGTAATTAATATTAATATTAAAAAATCATATTCTATTAGCAAATCAATAAAAATAGGAATTAAAAGTAATGCGAATACGAAAGAGCCAATTGATCCAGAAATTGTTTTATTGGGGCTTATTTTTGTTAGTTTTTTCCCTTTAATTGTTTTACCGAACACAAGGCCACCTATGTCAGATAATATAGCTGCTAAAACAGAATATAATAAATATATTTTTAAATTTGTATAAGAAGATTCAATAGAAAATATTAAATAAACTAGTGAAGATAAATATAATAGGGATATAATTTTGTATAAAAATCTAAAGAACCTATCTTTAACTGAGTTAGTAAATATAATTTTAGATATCAACGCATAGAACTCAACCCAGGTAATTATTGTAATAATTATTAATGAAATTACCATTATAAAAGAGTAAAAATACATAGCCACCAATAAGGACACTAAAAATAATGAGGTAAGTATTCTTTTTTTTAATTCAGAGGTCATTAAATTGAACCAAAATTTCTTTTGATTAATTTGAATTTATTTAATATTTTTTTAAAATCATTGACATTAAAATCTGGCCACAGTTTTTTTTCAAAAAAAATTTCCGTATATGCTATTTGCCATAGCATAAAATTGCTTAATCGCTGAGTATTACCAGTTCTTATAAGAATGTCTGGATCGGGAATTTTATTTGTAAATAAATTCATATTAATATTTTTCTCATTAACTGTAATATTTTTTTTTTTTATCAGTTTTATAGAGTTAATTAATTCATTTTTTGATCCATAATTTAGTGCAACATTAACCTGTAATATTAAATTTTTTTTTGTTTTTTTTTCAGAAATTTTTATTAACTGTTTAAGTTTTAATGGTAATTTATTAATTTCTCCAATAAATTTAAGTTTAATTTTTTTTTTAATTAAACTATCAATTTTATTAATTAAAAAATTTTCTAATAAATTAAATAAAAAACTTATTTCATTTTTGGGTCTTTTCCAATTTTCGGTAGAAAATGTATACAATGTTAAATGTTTAATATTTGATTTTATACATTCGTTGATAACAATTTCGACTGTATCAAGACCAGCCCTATGCCCCGCATTTCTTGAACTTTTGTGTTTAATGCCCCATCTTCCGTTTCCATCCATAATAATGGCAACATGTTTAACTGGGTTCATATGGTCATTATTTCTTTTTCTTTAGCTTCGACTTTCTGATCTATAGTTTTAATATGATCGTCTGTAAAATTTTGTATAGTTTTTTCAAATTTTTTTTCATCGTCTTCACTGATTTCTTTATCTTTAAGAAGATTTTTTAAATCATCATTTGCTTCTCTTCTAATATTTCTAATAGAAACTTTACATTTTTCCCCCATAGACTTTATAACTTTTTTGATTTCAGTTCTTCTCTCTTCATTTAAATCTGGAACAGGCAATCTGATTAACTGACCATCAATTTGTGGATTTAAACCAAGTTCTGATTTTTTAATTGCAGAGTCTACCAATGGTACATTGTTCATATCCCAAACTTGGATATTTATTGTTCGCGCATCGGGAGTTGTTATGCTGGAAACTTGATTCAATGGCATTGCTTGTCCATATACATCAACCTTAACTAGGTCGAGCATAGATGCATTTGCCCTACCTGTTCTTAATGATGTTAGTTCTTTTGTAAATACCTCAATGGTTTTATCCATTTTTTGGTTGTACGTTTTATCATCAAACATTTATTCACCAATTTTTATTCTGTAGAAGTCTTTAATCCTTAAGTCAGATATATTAAGGTCTTTTACTATATCTTGCACCTTTTTTTTAGGTTCCATAACCCATGCTTGAGTTAACAGTGCATTATCTTCCTTAAATTTATTCATTTTACCTGAGCTAATTTTTTGTGCAATCTCCTCAGGCTTACCAGAGTTTTTTAATTCTTCTGTGACTAGATCTTGCTCTTTTTGAAGAACATCTTTGTCAATTAAGTCTGCACTTAAGGCCAAAGGATTAGATGCAGCTATATGCATTGAAAGTTGTTTACCAAAGGCTTTAACAGCATCACTATCATCTGATGTCTCGAGAGAAGCTATAACTGATAATTTAGCCAGATTATCCTTAACTACAGTGTGTAAATAATTAAAGTTTTTTGCCCCTGAATGATTAAATGTTTTTAATTTGCCAACAGTTATTTTTTCACCCATTTTTGCAATCAATGAAACAAGATTATCTTCAACTGTTTGACCATTTGACATGTTGGTTTTATTTAATTTTTCTAAATTAGATTCATTCTCGTTATTTAGTTCACTTAATTCTTTAGCAAAGGTAATAAAATCCTCATTTTTAGCAACAAAGTCTGTCTCACAATTTAACTCTAAAATTGAAATTTTATTTTCATTTCCAGAGGTTGCAATAACACCTTCTTTTGCATCTCTAGACATTTTTTTTGAAGCTTTAGAAATTCCCTTAACTCTTAAAATTTCTACTGCTTTATCTAAATCACCACCCGACTCTTTGACAGCTAAATTACAATCTTTAAAACCAGCACCTGTTGCTTCTCTTAATTGTTTTACCTTTTCTATATCACTCATTTTAATTCAGCTTTTCCTTTTCTTTTTTTGAAAATTTAGCATCTAATTTTTCTCTATCTAATTCTTGAACAGTTTTTGTAGATTTTTCATTTATCTTAACACCTTCAACTTCTGGTTTTTCTTCTGCTTTAGATGGGGATGCTTTTTTTGCATTTTCAATAGTTTCTTTTATTAGATTACAGTAAAGATCAATTGCTCTTCTAGCATCATCATTACCTGGAATTGGAAAATCAATTCCATCTGGGTTTGAGTTACTGTCCAATATAGCACAAATTGGAATACCCAATTTCGATGCTTCTGCAATAGCTAAAGATTCATAATTTGTATCAATAATAAAAACTAAATCAGGGATTTTTTTCATTTCAGCAATTCCTCCCAACGCTCTTTCTAGTTTGTCTTTCTTAACACTCATCTTTAATAATTCTTTTTTTGTAAAACCTCTGTTTTCAGCTACAAGATCAGCTTCATATTTTTTCATCTTTTTAATTGATCCAGAAATTGTTC
>MDTF01008431.1_pt1 | contig 11165 bp, 10 predicted proteins | sample 811191 | NCBI WGS metagenome assembly MDTF01 (sample SAMN05326649, study PRJNA326480) | marine metagenome | isolation source: seawater | place: Southern Ocean | collected 2011
AGTCACTTTTAACGGAGTTATTACAACCTGACCTGGAATATACTGGTGTCCAAATTTTCGATAATGGCAGCAAGGGAAAAGTACGCAGTTCTATGTTTGGATCTTACTGTTTTGCAGTTAATGAACGATTGCTGAAGAATTTTGAGTTCATAGACTTCTGGGAAAACTATAGGCTGTCTTCAAATAAAGAGATTACCCTACGACGTGGAGAACGGGCGTTTTCAAATCGGATGATGAAAGCGACAAAGCATTACCGTGCAATTTACTCATTAGATCAGTTTAACGCTATTATTGAAGGCTTAAAGCCTGATACGTTGCGCGAGGCTTTGGGCGATATGATTGCACTAGCACCTCATTTGGAAAGCAGACGATTACAACTTTTAAATGACAAAAAAACAATTCATTGGATCAATGACGCAAAAAACCTTCTGCAAGAGGGAGCAAAAACCAAAAACTACATTGGATCATCACCGGTTTTAAGTTTAAGAGAAATGGGCTTCCCAATGATTAAAAAAAACAATCAGAGGCTCTATAGTCTTGCCAGAAAACGTATCATCTTAGCGGTAGACGAAGGTCGTTTAGGGGGGCTAGATCCTGTCGTCTTGGCCGAACTTCGAAAAAATGTTGGGCCCCGGAGTTAGCAAAGGGTTTTCACGTCAAATCCTAGGTGAAATCCAGACGAGTAAGGCAAAGCGACCCTGTTTATAGAAATTTTATAACAACATTCTTTACGACTGAGGATGCGGATATCCTGGTTGATGTTCCATTTGTCTGTGTGGACGTAAAAAAGGTTGAGTTATCCAGAGTTCCAAAAGATTTTATGTAGCTATCCTAGAATGTTATTCTAATCGCATATTTTTATAAATACACCTACTAGAACTACATAAGCAGTTGGTATACCGAGTAGACTCTAAACACTGGCTTTGGATTAAAGTGTCAAGATGATGTGGCTCCTGGAGATAATATTAATAATATGAATGGGCCCAACATACGTACGCACCGGCCTATCGTTGTAGATTGCCCACCTTTTCATGAAAATAATGGTGGTGCAATTGTTTTGCACTCATTAGTTCACCAGCTGCGTGCGCTTGGGGTCGAAGCATATGCCGTTAGTTTAGAGCACGATTATGCTGACATCAAATCACCGTTACTTAGGGCTTTAAAGCGTTGGAATCGCCGCCGCCGTCGAGGCTCGTTCAAGACACACCCTTCGATGGATGTTCCTCTGGCATCGAAAGAAATAATCGAACAAGCTATCGTCGTCTATCCAGAAACCCGATCTGGAAATCCCCTCCAATCGCCGAGAGTTGCGCGGTGGATGCTCCACAAACATGGCTTCTTTGGAGTTAATGCGAAGATTGGGCCGAATGAAGAGGTTTTTTACTTCCACCCGGCATATGTGGAAGATTTCAACGAAATCCCCGACGATAGAATCCTGACCGTGGGGGGGGAGTATTTTAACGAGTATATGTACAAAAATTTAGGACTACCAAGGCTGGGTACCTGCCGCATGATCCGAAAGGGGAAACACAGTGGACATTTGATACCCAAACCTGATAGGTCCATCCTACTCGATGGGAAAAGTCACAGTGAAATTGCGAAGGTTTTCAACACAACCGAGATATTTTACTGTCATGATCAATATACAGCTTTTTTATATTTTGCAGTCCTTTGTGGCTGCGTCCCCGTGGTAGTTCCACAACCAGGTTTAAGCTCAAAAGATTGGCGTAATGGCATTGAGTTCAAGCATGGGATTGCTTACGGGGAAGATGAAATTGAATGGGCACGTAATACATCTCACATCTTGAAATCAGACGTAGTCGCTATCAACGATGCTCGCAATGCCTCCGTGCTGCGATTTTTAGATACTATCAGGAAAGCCTTTGGTTAAACTGGATCTTGAACGAGATCCAAAGCAAAAATCACCACGCATGCAATGGAATAGCGTGCTTCATCTTGCAAGATGAGACGCATGCGCATTCAACCAAGTGAACAGATAAAATAGTGAAGCTTAACAATTGGGCGTGAGTTAAAAAGTTCAGAGCAACCCATAAAATGGTTTTAGAGAGATATTTACAGTGACTTAGTCAACGGTTAAATGTACCTTGTAAACGTACCTTATTAACGATTTCAAGCTGCAGATAGTACTCATTTATAAAAAATTAGGATGCGTTGTAATGCATTTAGTTTCCCTTCCGTCTGGACAAACCTTTATTACAGGCGAAGGCCTGTCACTTGTTGATTCCGCTGAACAGGGGGGCATAGCGTTGCCTTACAGCTGCAGAAATGGCCGATGCAGTACCTGCAAATGTAAAATAGACGGTCCCACGAGGATAATCTTTGACGAGTTGGGCTTAAGCGACGACGAGAAAAAAAATGGCTGGAAGCTCGCGTGCGTGCGTTCGGCAGCCGGCAATATCAAGCTAGATATTGAGGATCTTAGCAACTTAAAATTTCCAAAATCCAAAATATATCCGGCAAAGATTGATGCAATAGATTTTCTATCAAGAGATATACTTAGGGTGACCCTGAGGCTTCCCCCCGGGCGTAAATTTGAGTTTATTGAAGGTCAATATATAGACCTCATTGGCCCAGACGGTAGCAGTCGCAGTTATTCCTTAGCACGACAATTTGATGGAATGATGCTAGAGTTACATGTTCGACGGGTCACTGGTGGACAGATGAGTAATTACTTATTTAATCGTGCTAATATAGACGATTTACTGCGTATTAAAGGTCCACGCGGTACATTCATACTACGACACACCCCAGAAACTGACATTGTATTTCTTGCCACAGGCACTGGAATTGCTCCAGTAAAGGCAATGCTAGAGCAAATAAAAAGCTTGCCAAAAGAATTGAAACCAAAATCAGTTAAAGTTTTTTGGGGAATGCGTAAACCAGAGGATTTATATTGGAACCCTGAAAACGTTTTTACTGACCTAAATTTCACACCGGTATTATCGCAGGCGGATAAAACTTGGGCAGGTGCGCGCGGGCATGTACAAGATGTCATGATGCAAAATTCAACCAACATTGAAAATGTACAAATTTATGCATGTGGATCTGATGAAATGATACGGTCAGCACGGGTCAAAACAGTAGCTAATGGTCTAAAAATAAAAAACTTTTTTTCTGATGCATTTGTTGTTTCCAGTAAGGGAAAGGATTAAAATTGAAAGCAGTTATTCTAGCTGGTGGCCTTGGAACGAGGCTTGCAGAAGAAACTTCAGTACGTCCAAAGCCTATGGTTGAAATTGGTGGGCGCCCAATACTGTGGCACATAATGAAGAGCTATTCACATCACGGCATTAATGATTTTATCATATGCTGTGGCTACAGAGGCTACATGATCAAGGAATACTTTGCCAACTATTTTCTCCATATGTCAGACGTCACGTTTGACATGAAAACTAATAAAATGGAGATCCACAGAGACCGGACTGAGCCTTGGACTGTAACTTTGCTCGACACTGGCGATAGCTCAATGACCGGTGGCAGGCTGCTTAGAGTAAAAGAATATCTTAAAGAAGATGAAGCTTTTTGCTTCACATACGGGGACGGATTGTCTGATGTGAACATCGCAGCAACGATTGAATTTCACAATAGTCATCAAAAGCTGGCTACTGTTACGGCTACATATCCCCCCGGTCGGTTCGGTGCACTACGCATCGACAAAAATCAGGTTATTTCTTTCGAAGAAAAGCCTCAAGGCGATGGAGTAATGATCAACGGTGGTTACTTTGTTCTTTCTCCGGAGATATTTAACTTAATCAACGGTGATACGACCATTTGGGAAAAGGAACCTTTGATCCAATTAGCGGAAAATGGTCAACTAATGGCATATCTACACGAAGGGTTTTGGCAACCAATGGATAACCTGCGCGACAAACAGAAACTCCAAGAACTTTGGGCAGAAGGCAAAGCACCTTGGAGGCAATGGAAGTAATTGATACTACACAACATCTCTCCATTGTTTTGGCAATCTAAGAGCGTTTTACTCTCCGGCCATACTGGATTTAAAGGGAGCTGGTTAAGCCTATGGCTTCAATCAATGGGAGCTGACGTGTGCGGAGTAGCCCTGGACCCGCCCACTGAATCCTCCCTATTCACTGAAGCCAAAGTTTCCAATGGGATAAGACACGAAATAGCAGATATCCGCAACTTTGATGCAATCGATCGTGTATTTCAATCTTTTCGCCCAGAAATTGTTATACATATGGCAGCACAGCCACTTGTTCGCCTCTCTTATCAGGAGCCTATAGAAACGTACGCAACAAACGTCATGGGGAGTGTCCATATTCTAGAGGCGTCGAGAAGGGCTAAATCAGTGCGAGCCATAGTAAATGTGACGACAGACAAATGCTACGAAAACCGAGAGTGGGTGTGGGGTTACCGCGAAGATGAACCAATGGGAGGCCATGATCCATACTCAAGCAGTAAGGGCTGCTCCGAACTAATCAGTTCAGCCTACAGAAGGTCATTCCTTGAGGCTGAAGGAATTGGATTGGCAACCGCGCGCGCCGGCAATGTAATTGGTGGAGGCGATTGGGCCCAAGACAGACTAATCCCTGATGTTCTCAGGTCACTTGAAAACAAAGACGTCCTAGAAATCCGCAACCCCAATTCAATCAGACCTTGGCAGCATGTGTTAGAGCCACTCGCTGGATACCTTATACTAGCAGAAAAACTTTACTTAAATGGATGCGATGCCTCAGGTGCATGGAATTTCGGGCCTAGAGACGAAGATGCAAAAACTGTGAAATGGATCGTAGACAATTTAAGCTCAAAATGGGGTACTGTCACCGACTCGAAAATGCTAACAGGCAAACAACCTTATGAGGCACATTTTTTGAAGCTTGATATCTCGAAAGCAAAACAACAATTAGGCTGGGAACCAAAATGGTCTCTCGATACCGCATTGGATAAAATCATTGACTGGCAAAAAGCTTGGCGCGCAGGAGAAGACATGCGCAGAAAATGTTTAGATCAGATATCAGAATATAATACCAAAGGATTTGTGCTATGAGCATTAACCAAACACAAAATAAATTGGACGACCTTCGGTTAGAGATTAATAATCTTGTGAAAGAATTTTGCGGCCTAAAATATGCTCATAAGGAATTTGATCCAGAAGTTGACAGCGTTCCTGTTTCTGGCAAAGTTTTGGGGTTTGAAGAAGTATCAAACATGGCCGAAGCATCACTGGATGCGTGGTTAACCACTGGCCGATTCAATGATGCTTTTGAAAGAAAGCTTGGTGCTTTTTTAGGAACTAAACACGTGTTAACTGTAAATTCAGGGTCCTCAGCCAATTTAGTAGCTTTTAACACGCTCACTTCCGAAAAATTAGGAGCACGCGCTATTAAGCCTGGTGATGAAGTTATCGGTGTTGCCGCAGGCTTCCCAACCACAGTAAACCCCCAAATACAATTTGGAGCCATCCCTGTATTTGTAGATGTGGATTTGAAAACTCATAATATAGATGTGCTTAAGTTAGAAGAAGCGCTGAGCCCTAAAACAAAAGCGGTTATGCTCGCCCACGCACTTGGGAATCCATTCAATGTTTCAGCAGTTAAAGAGTTTTGCGATAAGAATGGATTGTGGTTAATTGAAGATTGTTGTGATGCTTTAGGAGCTAAACATAACGGACAGCTAATTGGCTCATTTGGCGATATTTGCACTCTAAGCTTTTATCCAGCTCATCACATAACTATGGGAGAGGGAGGGGCAGTATTTACCAATTCCAATGAACTTGCCATAATAGCTGAAAGTTTTCGCGACTGGGGGCGAGATTGCTATTGCAAGACCGGCTGTGACAACACTTGCGGAAAGCGATTTGATTGGCATCTTGGAGGTCTTCCAAGCGGTTACGATCATAAGTACATATATAGTCATTGTGGATACAATCTGAAAATAACCGATATGCAGGCAGCTTGTGGGCTAGCTCAATTAGATAGGCTTGAGAGTTTCATCCAGATACGAAATGAAAATTTTGATAAACTTCATAAACGCTTTAGTGACATGTCAGAGTATTTTATATTACCGGAAGCAACGGCTAACTCTGAGCCTTCCTGGTTTGGCTTTCCTTTGTCTTTAAAACCTGATGCTGGAATTAATCGTGAAGACTTAATTCGTTATTTGGACCAGGAAAGGATTGGAACTCGTCTGGTTTTTGCGGGAAATCTAATAAACCAGCCTTACCTTTATGGCAAAACAGGCTCATACCGGATAGCTGGAAAATTAACTGCAACAGACCACGTCATGAAGCATTCCTTTTGGCTGGGCGTTTATCCAGGACTAACCTCCACACACATTGACTATGTTTGCGACAAAGTGGGCGAATTCTTAGGTATTGGATTTTAGGAGCAAACAAACATGCAAATCGACTTATTAGATTTTATAGACGATCGTACTGATAAGTTCAGCGTTTACAGTAAGGCAATTATTGATGATGGAGCGATAATTGTACGGCCATGTGTCGACGCCGAGCTTATAAGCTTAAAGCAAAAACTGAAGTATGAACTTAAAACCCTTGTTTTGACTATTCAGACCAGTGAACTGGAGAACCTAGGTTACATAACTATTTCCAAGACTTCTGATACAGATTTGTTGTTTGGACAATTTGATTGTGACCAAGAAAACTCTTTTATTATTGAAGTTAACACAAATATTGTAGATTTCTTTCGTAAAAACATGTTGATAGAGAAAATCTATACTTCTAATAATTTTGCCTTACAGTCCAATCGCTACAGTGTAGAAGGGGGGCATGGCCCATCCAAATTGGCAACACCTGTTTGGAATGAAGAAAATGGGTTAATTCTCACAGCAGGCCCAAGCATTACACCTTTAGAAACCGCTTATGTACAAGACGCTGCGCGTAACGGATGGAATTCGCAGTGGAATAAATATTTAATTAGCTTCGAAGCAGCGTTCGCAGATTACGTTGGCTCAAAATATTCAATCGCGACATCTTCTTGCACAGGAGCTCTTCAAATTTCTTTGATGGCTCTCGGAGTTGGGAAAGGGGACCAAGTCCTCGTTCCTGATTTGACATGGGTTGCGAGTGCCACTGCAATACGTGATGTCGGTGCTAAACCCGTTTTTGTCGATGTAGAAAAAGACAGCTGGAATATCGATAGCGCAAAACTCTCGCAAAAACTTACCAACAAAACGAAAGCCATTGTCGTGGTGCATATGTATGGCGGAGCGGCGCGTATGACCCAAATTATGAAATTTGCGCAGGAAAACAATTTAAGCGTAGTAGAAGACGCCGCTCCAGCGATTGGCGCCAAGTGGGAGGGCAAAAACTGTGGTACCTTTGGTGACTTTGGATGTTTCAGTTTTCAAGGAGCAAAACTATTAGTTACCGGCGAGGGGGGCATGCTCGTAACCGATGACGAAAGCCTTTATCAAAAAGCTAAGAAAATATCAGATCAAGGTCGAAATCCCAATAAGACCTTTTGGATTGATGAAACTGGTGTAAAATTTAAAATGTCTAACGTTCAAGCTGCCCTCGGACTTGGACAAATACAAAGAGCCGATGAAAATATTGCAATGAAAAGGCGTATATTTTCTTGGTATGAGGAAAATCTTAGAGGCCTATCAAGTATTGTTTTAAATAAAGAAGTTTCGAACTCAAAAAGCATTTACTGGATGACCAGTATTAGGTTACGTGAAGGGTGCAAAATATCGCAAATTGATTTTATAAAAGCCCTCAGGTCGAAAAATATAGACTCACGCCCTGTTTTTCCAGCTATAAGCCAATATCCTATTTGGAAAGAGACAGTTCAGCCAGAAAAAGTAGCCAAGGCAATTGGATCATCAGCAATAAACTTGCCGAGTGGTGTTGGTTTATCAAAAGCGCAGGTAGATTATATCTGCAACGAAATTCGAGCAATAGTGTAAATAATAAAATGCCCAATTTTTAAATTGTGGCAATAACAAACTCGGTTACTTTATTGAGAGACCCCATGACTGCACAAGCTAACACCGAAAATACATCGCAAACTAATATAGCACTTTTTGCGAACCACCTGCCCGGTTTAAAAGTTGCGGAGTACCTCGCCGAAAATAAAAAATGTGACCATGTTGGTGCTCTGTATTTAACCAACGAAACTCCAAAACACGATCATTTAATAATTGACGCTTTAGGGATATCAGCCGATAAAGTTTTTATTGGGCCAGATATTATCAATCAAAAACATCATTTAGATTGGTTCAAACAACAAGGTTTTGATTTTTTAATAAGTGTATATTGGCCTTGGTTGTTTAAAGAAGAAGTATTCAATTCAGTTAAGGATACTATAAACTTTCACCCGGCATTGTTACCAGTCAATCGAGGATGGTTTCCACATGTGCACAGTATTATTGATGGTACACAAACTGGTGTTACTCTGCATAAAATCGCTGCAGGCGCAGACACTGGAGATATTTGGTCACAACACGAAGTCGCAATTTTAAATACAGACACAGCCAAAGAAATATACGATCGGTTACAGTATGAAATTGTGGATTTGTTTAAGATAAATTGGAAAAATATAAAATTTGGAAATTTAACACCCTACAAACAAGATGAAAATTTGTCAGTTTATCATTGTAAAGCGGAGCTTAATGATCTTGACTTTATAGATCTTAGTCAAAAAATTGTGGCAAAAGACTTAATTAATAAATTACGGGCAAGATCATTTGCAAACCGCGGCTTCGCTTATTTTGAAATCGACGGTGTCAAAACATACCTGAAATTAAGCTTATCTACTGAAACGAACTTTGACGCCAACTGAAGGCTCGTAGAAAAATGAAGATAAAAAATGAAAAATACTAAGGATTACAGTAAAGAAATTGCGCAATCGATGCGGGTCCAGGCTTTGGAGATGGTTCACCGCGCTAAGGCTTCTCATATTGGCTCAGTACTTTCTATCATAGATATTGTTGCCGTACTTTATGCAGAAGTTATGACTTATAATGCACAAAATCCTAAATGGGACGAACGGGACCGATTTATTCTCAGTAAGGGGCACGCTTGCGTAGCAGTTTATACTGCACTCGCTGAATGTGGTTTTTTTAAAACAGAAGAGTTACTGACATACGGTCAGGACTATTCATTCATGATGAACCACATCAGCCACAAGGTGCCTGGTGTGGAGTTTTCAACTGGCTCATTAGGACATGGCCTTCCCTTTGGTTGTGGTAAGGCTATTTCTGCTAAACGTGGCAATGCAAGTTGGCGAACATTTGTTCTGCTAAGTGATGGAGAGCTGGGTGAGGGATCTAATTGGGAAGCCATGATGTTTGCTGCACATCACAAACTTGATAACCTGGTAGCAATTATTGACTATAATAAATTACAAAGCCTCACGACTATTGAGGAAACGTTGCGTATTGAACCGCTTGCAGACAAAGCCGTAGCTTTTGGTTGGTCAGTAAGAGAGGTCGATGGTCATGACCACAGTGCCTTGTGCAAACAACTGTCGAAAGCTCCCTGGGAGAACGGAAAGCCTACGTTTTTGATAGCCCACACGACAAAAGGCAAGGGCGTCAGCTTCATGGAGAACAGTATCCAGTGGCACTATAAAACGCCATCCTCTTCGGAGTTAGAGATTGCACTAAAAGAGGTTCTAAATGCGTAATAAATTCATCGAGGAGTTAGTGGTTGCCGCACGGCATAATCCAAAAATAGCACTGGTTGTTGGTGATTTGGGTTACTCTGTGATCGAGCCGTTTGCCGACGAATTTCCCGAACGCTTCATAAACGTTGGAGTGGCTGAACAGAATATGATGGGTATGGCTGCGGGTATGGCATCTGAAGGGTACCATGTTTTTGCCTACTCTATCGCAAACTTCCCAACATTCCGGTGTGCCGAGCAAATCCGAAACGATGTTGCGTATCATAATCTTCCAGTAACAGTAGTGGCTGTTGGCGGAGGACTGGCCTACGGGGCGTTGGGTTATTCTCACCATGCCGTCCAAGATTATGCTTTAATGCGAGCGATGCCAAATATGCTGATTGCCGCTCCAGGTGACCCAATAGAAGTTAGTGCCATCATGCAATATTTAGTCGCCAACCCCGGCCCGTCCTATCTCCGTCTTGGAAAGGCTGGAGAGCCTAACTTTCATAAAAAACTAACGGAATTAGAGCCAGGCCAATGGATAAAAGTGCGCGGTGGGTCTGATAGGCAAGCACTGCTCACCACAGGAGCTGGTCTAGGCATAGCAATGGAATGGGTTAAGAGCCACGAATACGCTCACCGATCTGTATATTCGATTCCAATTTGGTCCATGAAAGATAAAATAAAGCAAATCGAAACTCTTCGTAAGTTCGTTGATGTTATAACTATCGAAGACCACCTTCAAGATGGTGGGTTTGGCTCGTGGTTATTAGAAGCAAAATCTATGGATGACAGTCTTAAATGTAGACTTAAAATAAAGGCTTTGAACCCTGACGTTTGTGGAACGGTTGGCTCTCAAGCAACTCTTAATCGATTAGGTGGATTATAGCATATCTCCTCCACAACGCAGAAAGTATTGGACTGCAGTGCAAGCACATTCAATGTTAACTGCATTTAGGGTGTCAAACCCACAGAACCGCGCAGGGCCACCATGGCAGCAATCTCTACTCCGGTGGCCGCAATATAATGATCAGGGCACAGCAAGATATGATCTGTCTCATAGGCAGAGACTGCCTCAGGGCTCAAACTTTCCTCTACCTGAAAAGGAATGTTTAGCGCTTTTGCAGCGGTCACATAATCCACAACAACTTGAGTGTTGGAGCCCTCACGTAGGAGGGTGAAATCCTTAGTCAAGCCTCAAAAATTGGCCGCTCACCACGCAACGGTTGCGGCGATACATGGTGCCCAGCCTCAGCCTTTGTGATGTGATGTCCCATGGCGGAGGGTTGCCCCGGGCCCTGCTTGGACGACGGCTACGCCTGATCTTTAAGGTCCTAGGGGCTGACATAGTGGTCTGCGACCTCTGATCCAGAGCACGACTTTTCACAGCCCGCCGATATCATGCTTTTATCGCGGGCCGCTACCCTATAGGTGTCACGAATGAACATGCGCCACACCAGAAACACAATCGGCCTTGCACTTGCCATTTTTGGCGCGCTGTTATTAACCCCTGATACGCTGTTTATGCGCCTGTCAGAGTTAGATGGATTTTCTATG
>MDTF01016374.1_pt1 | contig 11165 bp, 12 predicted proteins | sample 811191 | NCBI WGS metagenome assembly MDTF01 (sample SAMN05326649, study PRJNA326480) | marine metagenome | isolation source: seawater | place: Southern Ocean | collected 2011
ATTCGAACTCAGGAAAGAGTTGCCCCTTTGCCGGTTTTCAAGACCGGTGCATTCAACCGCTCTGCCATCTCTCCGTAAACAAGGTTTTATAATTATAAAATTTTAATACAACAATAAAATTGATAAATTAATAATATAGTGAATTATTAGCTTAAATATTAATATTATGAAAAAACAAAACTTCAACAAAGGTATAACATTAACTGCATTAGGTTCGTTTTGGTGGGGTGTAATAGGTGTTGTCTATTTTAAATACATATCTTTTGCAGGGGCCATTGAAGTTGTTATACACCGTTGTATTTGGACATCAGCCGTATTAATAATAACAACTTTCTATTTTTCAAAATGGAATGTTTTTTTTGCAATCATAAGTAATAAAAAAAAGTTAATTTGGTTATTTTTTTCAGGTTTACTAATATTCATCAATTGGGCAACTTGGATTTATGCTGTAGGAGCTGAGAAAATTATTGATGCAAGTTTTGGGTATTTTATAATGCCTATATTAAGTGTTTTCCTAGGATATATTTTTTATAATGAAAAAATAAATAGAAGAAGGGCAATTTCAATCATATTAGTTCTGATTTCGGTATTATTTCTTTTAATTGTAAGTTTCAATTCAATACCATGGGTAGGAATAATTGTAGCTCTTAGTTGGGGATTTTATAACTTGTTAAGGAAGAAAATTAATGTTGATACTGATGTTGGTTTATTGGTTGAAAGTCTTTTCATATTTCCATTCGCAGTATTTTCATTTTTTTTGATTTTCCAAAACAATTTAAATGATTTTAGTTTAACTAATCCATCTTTAATGTTGGTATTTATGTTTGCAGGTCCAATGACCGTCATACCACTTTTTATGTATATAAGAGGAGTAGAGCTCTGTGGTCTAGGACCCACTGGTATGATATTTTTTATAACCCCTACATTTCAATTTTTACTAGGCTTTTTTTACTATAATGAACCTTTCTCGTTTGAAAAATCCTTAAGTTTCATTTTAATATGGATTGCTGTATTTATTTATCTTAAAGATTTATATGAAAATAATTAAATATTTTATAATTCTAGTAGTATTCCTTTTGAGCAATATATTGAGTGCTAATGAAAGATCATTTAATGAATGGTTAAAAAGTTTTAAAATTTATGCATTAAAAAATAATATCTCTGAATTAACTTTTAATAGCGCTATGTCAGATGTTGTTTTTTTACCAAAGGTTATCAAGTACGATCGTTTTCAACCTGAATTTTATGAAGATACAAAAACTTATATTTCTAAAAGATCCTCAAATCAAAAAGTCAAGCAGGGTATTAAACTATACAAGTTAAATAAAAATTTTATAAACTCAATTGATAATAGATTTTCAGTAGAAAAAAGTTTGTTACTAGCCCTGATGGGGATTGAAACAAATTTTGGAACTTATGTTGGTAAAATGGATATATTATCTTCATTAGCAACACTGAGTTTTGATGAAAGAAGATCAGAATTTTTTACTAAAGAGTTAATTACGATTCTTCAATTAATAGAATCTAAAAAGGTAGATCACAATATTTTATATGGTTCTTGGGCGGGTGCTTTTGGGAATTTTCAGTTTATGCCATCAACTATAGTTAATTATGCAATTGATTATGATAAAAACAACATTATTGAACTCAAATCTACAGAAGACTCATTTGCATCAGCGGCAAACTATATAAATAAAATTGGATGGAAAAAAAACCAGCCGTGCTTCATAAGAGTTAATTTGACAGAAAATGTACCTTTAAAGTTATTAAATACATCTGCTAAAAAATTGCACAACAAGAATAAATTTGAAATTTTAAAAAAATATATCAAGAATAAAAATAACTATGTTATTGATAACAATTTAATTGCTTCTATCATAACTCCAGATAGAGATATTGTGTCTAATTCTGAAATTTTAGAACCAGCTTACATTGTTTTTGAGAACTATGAAAAAATTCTTCAATGGAATAGATCTTTAAGATTTGGTCTAGCTGTATGTACTCTTATGGATAAGTTTGAAAATGTCTTGTAGAAATATTTTATATACAAGTGTTTTTTTATTTTTATCAAATTGCACAACAGGATCTTTAATTCCAAATAATACAAATATAACCTCAATGCATAGTTATTTAAATAAAGGTTTTGCCTTAGTTTATAGTGAAAATCTTTATGATCAACAAATTGTATCTGAAAAAATAAGTGAGCGTAGCTTAATAATATTTCAAAAAAATTTAAAGATTAACACACAAGTCAAAATTACTAACATTCTAAACAATAAAACTTTAATTGGAACAGTAGGAAAAAATTCTATCTATCCTTCATTTAATAATTCGGTATTATCCAAAAGAATTGCAGATGAATTGGAATTAGATATTAATCAGCCGTATGTAGAAATTTTAGAAATTCTTCCTAATTCATTATTTGTAGCAAAAATAGCCAAAACTTATGAACAAGAAAAAAATGTAGCCGCTAAAGCACCTGTAAATATTATCAGTATTAATGATTTAAATGAAGTTCAAAAAAATAAAACAAAAATTTCTGCTATAAAGTTTTTATACACTTTAAAAATTGCCGATTTTTACTTCAAAGACACAGCATTGATGATGATAAATAGAATTAAAACAGAAAGCTTGACTACAAATCCTAAAATTAAAAAAATATCTGATAAAAAATATAGAGTATTTTTAGGACCCTTTGATAATATTAATTCTCTACAAAAATCATATAATGATATAAGCATATTAGAATTTGAAAACATTGAAATTATGAGAAATGATTAAAATAAAAATTTTAACAATATTAATATTTATAGCATCAACTCTTAGCTCCAACGCTGCATTTGATATAAAAGCTAGAACAGCCATATTGCAAGATTTTCTATCTGGTGAAGTATTATATGAAAAGGACCCAGATAAATCCATATACCCAGCCTCAATGACTAAAATCATGACTGCAATCATTGCTTTTGATCTCATTAGAGTTGGTGATTTAGATTTGAATGAAAAATTTTTAATTTCTGAGAATGCCTGGAGATTGTCATCTGCTGGTTATTCCTCAATGTTTATAATGGTTGGTGATGAGGTGAGTGTTGAAAACTTACTTAAAGGCATTATAATTGCCTCTGGTAATGATGCATGTGTAGCTTTAGCTGAGGGTATTGCAGGTACAGAAGATGAGTTTGCTATTATGATGACCTCTAAGGCTAAAGAAATAGGTATGGAGAATACAAACTTTGCAAACTCCTCAGGGATCAATAATACTGAAAATGTATCAACAGTTAGAGATATTATGATTATGTCTAATTACCTGATTAAAAATTTTCCTAATGAATATAAATATTTTTCAGAAAAAGAATTTACATGGGATAGAACTGGCGGCGACCCAATTAGTCAAGGTAATAGAAACCCTCTACTTTATAAAAGTCTTGGTGCGGATGGTATAAAAACAGGATATTTAGCCGTTGAGAGATATTCACTAGCTTCTTCTGTTTATAGAAATGGAAGGCGATTAATAGCTGTTGGAAGTGGATTTGATACTAAAAATGACAGATCAAAACAAAGTTCTAAACTTTTAACATGGGGTTTAACAAATTTTGATTTAATAGAAATCGCTAAATCTAATACACCAATAGAAAACGTTGATGTATGGCTTGGCAAAAAAGAAAAAGTTGCAGCATATGTTAAGTCAGACATTTATAAAACAATTCCAAAAGCACGTAAAAAATATTTAAAAGTATTTATTTCTTATAAAGGACCTGTCCAAGCACCCATAAAAAAAGATGACATTTTAGGTAAGTTAACTGTTACCTATAAAAATGAACTAATTGAGGTGTATGATTTATTTGCTTATGAAGATGTTAAAAAATTGAATGTATTTTCTAGGTTAATGAAATCAATTAATTTTTTAATTTGGGGTGATGTCTAAAAAACCAATTATAGTATTTGAAGGAATTGAGGGCACTGGTAAATCACACCATATTAACAATGTTGCGAATTATCTGAGAGCAAAAAAAAAAGATTTTATTCATATTAGAGAGCCAGGTGGGAGTAAAAATTCTGAAAAAATAAGAGAACTTATATTAAATAAAAAATCAACCTTTAACAAATATACTGATTTATTATTATACTTATCTGCAAGAAGCGAAAATGTTGAATTAATAAAAAAAAATTATGGAAAAAAAATAATTCTAATTGACAGATTTAAAGATTCTACTTTTGCATACCAACATTATGGTATGGGTATAAATCTTAAATTTATCGAAAATATTAATGATTACTTATTAAAGAATATAAAAATAGATTTCACTTTTTTGAATATCGTTAATCAAAAAAACATGAAAAAAAGATTAATGAAAAGAAAAAAATTAAATAGATATGATAAATTTAGTCATGTCTTTTATGAAAAGGTCCAAAATGGTTTCATAAAAATTTTGAAAAAGAATCCAAATAAATATTTAAAAATTGATTCAAATTTAGATATTATTGAAAATGAGGAAATTATAATAAAAAAAATTAACGATTTAATATAATATGCAACCTAAACCTTCAGAAAATAAACACATATTTGGTATAGCTAATTTTTTTTATGAAATTACAAAATTATATGATGAAAGCAAAATGCCTAATAAAATTTTATTATCTGGGAAAAAAGGACTAGGTAAGTCAACACTATCTTATCATATAATTAATTATATTTTATCTGAAAATGAGGAATTTAAGTATGATGTAAATAACCTTACCATTAATGAAAAAAATAAATCATTTAAGTTATTACAAAATAACACTCACCCAAATTTTTATTTAATTGATTTATTGAATGATAAAAAAAATATTGATGTGGCTCAAATTAGAGAAATGATAACATATACAAGTAAATCTACATTTAACAATAAAGCTAGGTTTATATTGATAGACAATGTAGAAAATCTTAATAAAAACTCTGTTAATGCGCTTTTAAAGATTATCGAAGAGCCTAATAAAAATGTCTTTTTTATTTTAATTAGCAATAACGAAAAGCAAATTTTACCAACATTAAAATCTAGATGCTTAACATTTAAAATCAACTTAACTTTTGATGAGTCTATAAATGTTTCAAATCAAATATTAGAAAAAAATGTATTTGATATTATTAATCAAGATTTAATTAGTTATTATAATTCACCTGGTGATATCATTAATTTAATTAATTTCTCTAGAGAAAAAAATATTGATCTTAGAAATTACACAATCGTAAGTCTTTTAAATAATATAATTGAAAATGGTTACTATAAAAAAAACAAATTTGTTAGAAATTTATTAATTAACTATATAGAATTATTTTTTTTAAAAGAGTACAAATTAAGCAGTACAAAAAATTCTTTATTAAAATTTTATCATGTTTTTATTGATAAGATTTATAATACAGATAAATTTAACTTAGATGATGAGACTTTGTTCTTAGAATTTAAATCAAAACTATTAAATGGATAAGAATTATTATATAACAACACCAATCTATTATCCATCAGCTAAACCACATATGGGTCATGCTTACTCAAGCATAATTGCTGATTTTTTTGCACGTTTTAAGAGTATTGATGGTTTTGATGTGCATTTTCTAACTGGTACCGACGAGCACGGTTTAAAAATCCAAAGAGCTGCAGAAAATAAAAAGATAAAAACTCAAGAATTTTGTGACCAAATTAGTCAAACATTTAGAGATCTCTCGAAGTTATTAAATCTAACAAACACAGATTTTATTAGGACTACAGAGGACAGGCATAAAAAATCTGTTCAATATTTATGGACAGAACTTGAAAAAAATGGTGATATTTATTTATCTAAATATTCTGGTTGGTATTCAGTGTCTGATGAAGCATTTTACAATAATGATGAAATAATTGATAAAGATGGAATAAAGGTGGCTGAAGCATCTGGTTCTTTAGTTGAGTGGATTGAGGAAGAATCATACTTTTTTAGATTGTCTAAGTGGCAAAATAAACTCCTTGATTACTATGAAAAAAATTCTGATTTTATTTCACCAAAAACAAGAAAAAATGAAGTTATTAGTTTTGTAAAAAGTGGACTTAAAGATTTATCTATTAGTAGAAAAGCATTTTCTTGGGGTATAAAAGTACCAAATAATTCCGATCATGTTATTTATGTTTGGCTAGATGCACTTACAAATTATATTAGTGCACTTAATTATCCAAGTACAAATGATCCATTGTTTAAAAAGTTTTGGCCAGCATCTGTTCATATAATAGGAAAAGATATTTTAAGGTTTCATGCTGTTTATTGGCCAGCTTTTTTAATGGCTGCTAAAATTCCTTTGCCTGGAAAAATTTATGGACATGGTTGGATTTTATCGGGTGATGAAAAAATGTCAAAATCAAAAGGTAACATCCTAGATCCATTAGATATAATAAAAACATATGGGCTTGATCAATTAAGATATTATTTAATTAAAGAAGTTTCATTTGGTAATGATGGTAATATTTCCTTGGATAGACTAAAGGATTGTATAAATAGTGATTTAGCTAATAACTATGGAAATTTATGCCAAAGAGTTACTGCTTTTGCTGAAAAAAATTGTTCTTCAATAATACCTAAAATAAAAAATTTTAATGAAGATGATCTTGCAATGTTAGATAAATTTACACAAAACTTAACAACTATAAGAAAAGAGATTGACAATCAAAACATCAATTTTTATATAAGTTTCATTGTTGACGCATTATTCGAAGCTAATAAATATTTCAATGACCAAGAGCCCTGGAAGAAGAAAAAGGACAAAGAAAGATTAAACACAATAGTATATACATCATTGGAAATGATTAGAAAAATTTCTTTTATGTTATATCCAATAATTCCTAATTCTATTGAAAAAGCCCTAAAAATATTTGATCTAGGTTCCGAAGCTATTAACTTTGAATCAATTGGATCTCATAATTACTTAAAAGCTGGAAACAATATTAATAAAATAGACATTTTATTTAAAAAAATCGAAAAAAGTAATGATTGATTCACATTGTCACTTAGATCATGAACCTTTACTCGAAAATATAATTGAAGTTATAAATAGATCTAAAGAAATTGGTATCACAAAACTCTTAACTATATGCACAACACTAGATAGTTTTGAAAAAATTAAAGTTATTGTTGAAAAGGATCAAATGATTTATGGCACCTATGGGATTCATCCACATGAAACTGAAAATAATTATGTTGATAAAAATAATATAGTTAAATGTGTGAAAGAAAATGATAAGATCATTGGCATAGGTGAAACGGGCTTGGATTTCTTTTACAATTATAGTAATAAAGTTAGACAAATAAAGAGTTTTAAAGCTCATATTGAAGCCTCTATAGAACTTAATAAACCTATAATTATTCATTCTAGGAATGCAGAAAATGAAACTTTTGAAATTCTTAATTCGTATAAGTCTAAAGGTTTAAAAATATTGATGCATTGTTTTACTGGTTCATTAGAATTTTCTAAGAAACTATTAACTTTAGATGCTTTCTTTTCAGCCAGTGGAATAATTACTTTTAAAAATAGTATAGATCTTCAAAATACATTCAAAACTATCCCCTTAGAAAAATTACTTATTGAAACAGATAGTCCTTTTTTAGCACCTATGCCGATGAGAGGTAAAAAAAATGAGCCTAGTTTTATAAAATATACCCTATCTAAACTTGCTCATTTACATCATTTATCTGATGAGCAAATGACAACAATTACAACAGATAATTTCAATAAATTATTTTTTTGATGAATATTAAATTAACACTTTTGGGCACTGGTAGTTCAATGGGTGTCCCGAGACCAGATGGTTTTTTTGGAAAATGTAATCCAAATAATAAGAAAAATTATAGAAGTAGATGCTCGGCTCTAATTACTTTTAACAAGGTAAATGTATTAATTGACACAAGTCCAGACCTAAGGCAGCAATTGTTAAATGCAAAAGTAACCTCAATAGATAACGTGTTATACACTCATTTTCATGCAGATCAAACACATGGTATTAACGATTTAAGAGTTTTTTATTTAAAAAAACAAAAAAAAATACCTGTTTATTCTGATAAACTCACTGCTTCATATCTTTATGAAAATTTTTCATATTGTTTTATTAAAAAATATGACTATCCAGCAATCTTAACCTTAAAACCTTTAAAAAAAAATTTTTTGCTTGGTAGTACGAAAAATAATATTAATATAAAATCTATAAAAGTTAAACATGGTCTAATTGACTCTATAGCATATATAATCAATAGTAAGATTGCATACGTTAGTGACGCAAATGAATTTTATAAAAAAGATTATAATCATTTTAGAAATTTAAAATATCTAGTAATTGACTGTTTAAGATTTAATAAACATCCCTCACATTTTAATCTTGAAGACGTGCTAAAAATTGTAGACTTGTTTAAGCCAAAAAAAACCATCTTAACTAACTTGCATTCTGATTTAGATTACAATCAATTGTTGAAAATATTGCCCAATAATATACTACCAGGGTACGATGGATTGAGCATTAACATTTAATATGAAAAAAGACACTATAGTAATCACCGGTGGAGCTGGATTTGTTGGATCTAATCTTATTGCTTTACTTTTAAAAAAAACAAAATTTAAGATAATAAGTATTGATAATTACTCGTCTGGTTTAACAAAAAACCATATTAACGATAATAGAGTTAAGTACCTCAATGGTGATACTAAGGATATTATTCAGCTTCTAAAAAAACCTAAAAGTTTAGATTCAATTTTTCACTTTGGTGAATTTGCTCGTATATACCAAAGCTTTATTAATATGAATGATTGTATAAACTCAAATACAATTGGCTCAAATGCAGTTTTTAATTACTGTTTGAAAAATAATGTTAAACTTATTTATTCAGCTACATCAGCCACACTTGGGAATAATGGTAATGATAAAAATCTTTCTCCCTATGCTTTTACCAAAGCTAAAAATTTAGAATTACTTGAGAATTTAAAGAAATGGTTTAGTTTTAAATTTGAAGTAATTTATTTTTATAACGTTTATGGACCTAATCAATTATCTAAGGGAAAAATGGCTACTGTAATAGGTATATTTGAAAACTGCTTTAAAACAAATAAACCATTGACGATTGTAAAACCTGGCAGTCAATCGAGGAGGTTTACTCACATCTATGATACTGTTGAAACATGTTATTTAGCTTGGAAAATTAATAAATGTAGACATTATAGTATTTCTAATCACAAAAGTTATACAATTTTACAAGTTGCTAAAATGTTTGGTACTAAAATTAAGTTTTTACGCCAAAGACCTGGTGAAAGATATGCGTCAGCACTTACTAGTTTGAATTTAGAAAATAAAGTTTTTAAATACTTTGGTAAAATTAATTTAAAAGATTATATTAAAAAAATAATCAAATAAATTTAGTCAATTAAATTTTCAATTTTAGAAATTATAGTTTTTGATGTGGGGCTTATAAAAGAATTGAATGTATCTTCAATTTTACCTTCTTGATTAATTAAAATTTTATGAAAATTCCATTTTGGTATAGTCGATTTTCCATGATTTTTTTTTGCCCACTTATAGATTTCATGAGCATTTTCACCTTTAACGTTAATTTTATCAGTGAGTGGGAATGTTATATCAAAGTTAGTTTCACAAAATTCCTTAATATCTTTATTAGAACCAGGTTCTTGAGAACCAAATTGATTGGAGGGTACCCCTATAACTACAAAACCCCTATTTTTGTAAGTTTTATAAAGTGCTTGAAGACCCGTATACTGTTTTGTAAAACCACACTTACTAGCAACATTAACTAACAGTATAGTCTTACCTTTATACTGATTTAAATTTAAATCAACGCCACTTATACTCTTTATACTTAGGTCAAAAAATAATTTTTTATAATAAGCATCAGCTTTTTGAAAAATAGTAAACATAATTGTAAATATTAAAATTAATAAATAGTTTTTGTGAATCATAAATTATTTTTTTGAGCTAATCAATAGTATGAAATACCCAAATATAGTCGACAACAAGGAGCCAGCTAATACTCCAATTTTTACACCATCTATATATTGAATATTTTCAGCAAAAGCTAAATTTCCAACAAATAAACTCATTGTAAAACCAATTCCTGTTAAGATAGAGACTCCATATAAACTCAACCAACTTGAATTATCTGGCATTTGAGCAACACCAAGTTTAACAGCACAAAAAGAAAAGATCATAACACCAACTTGTTTGCCGATAAATAAGCCTAATAAGATTCCTAGTGGCACAGGTTGAAATAACGATGAAATAGACAGGCCCTCCAAAGAAACACCTGCATTAGCAAATGCAAATATAGGCATAATTATAAAAGCAACATATGGGCTAATTGCATGCTCTAGTTTTATTAAAAGAGAAAAATCTTTTTTTTTATTTCTATGTGGTATTGTTGAGGCAAGCAATACACCTGCAATGGTTGCGTGGATACCTGATTTATATGTGAAGAACCACATGAATGCACCAATAATTAAATAAGGTATGAATCTTTTAATTCCAAATTTATTTAAAAGAAGCAGCAATATATAAGAAATTAAAATTAAGCTTAAATAGCTAACACTTAAATTCCCTGAATAGAAAAAGGCAATAATTAAAATTGCACCAAGGTCGTCAATTATTGCTAGCGCTGTTAAAAAAATTTTTAATGATATCGGCACCCTTGATCCAAGTAATGATAAAATACCCAACGAAAAAGCAATATCGGTAGCAGATGGAATAGCCCAACCACCTAATGTATCTGCATTTCCGAAATTTATTCCAACATAAACAAGAGCAGGGATTACCATGCCACCAACAGCTCCAATTATAGGGAGTAATGCTTTCTTTAAATTAGAAAGTTCACCTTGAATAAACTCTCGTTTAATTTCCAAGGTTACAAAAAAGAAAAATATTGCCATTAACAAGTCATTTATCCAGTGATGCACAGAAAGTTTTAAACCAAAATTATTAATGCCAATGAATAAATATTGTTCCAATGTGCTAAAATACAATTCATTGAATTTTGAATTACTTATTACAAGTGCGAAAATTGCTGCAATTAATAAAACTAAGCCACTTGCAGCTTCTAATTTAAAAAACCATTTAAAAGGCTTAGATAAAGTCTTAATCATAAAATCAAATTAAATCTTTAGTGAA
>MDTF01015049.1_pt1 | contig 11159 bp, 9 predicted proteins | sample 811191 | NCBI WGS metagenome assembly MDTF01 (sample SAMN05326649, study PRJNA326480) | marine metagenome | isolation source: seawater | place: Southern Ocean | collected 2011
GTTGGTGCAATAACATTTTCAGGTTCAATAATTGCTTTTTTAAAACTTCAAGGAATAATGTCTGGTTCGCCAATAACATTTAAAGGTCAACATCCACTTAATGCTATAATATTAATTTCAATTTTAGTTATAACTTATTTTCTTTGTGCAACTCAATCCTCAAATCTATTTTGGATTTTATTAGCTTCCTCTTTTTTAATTGGTTTTTTATTAATAATTCCAATTGGAGGTGCAGATATGCCAGTTGTCATATCAATGCTAAATTCTTATTCGGGTTGGGCAGCTGCAGGAATTGGTTTTACATTAGAAAATACAGCATTAATAATTACAGGAGCTTTGGTTGGCTCTTCTGGAGCGATATTATCATACATAATGTGTAAAGGCATGAATCGTTCTTTCTTTAATGTAATTTTAGGTGGATTTGGAGCAACAGACCAAACATCAACAACTACAAACAAAGAACAGAAACCTGTTAAAAGTGGCAATGCTGAAGATGCAGCTTTTTTAATGAAGAATGCATCATCTGTCATAATTGTACCAGGTTATGGAATGGCAGTGGCTCAGGCACAGCACGCACTTAGGGAGATGGTAGATACACTAAAGAAAAATGATATAAAGGTCTCCTATGCAATCCATCCTGTTGCTGGAAGAATGCCAGGGCATATGAATGTTTTACTAGCTGAAGCAAATGTACCTTATGATGAAGTTTTTGAACTAGAAGAAATAAACAATGATTTTGCTAATGCGGATGTTGCATTTGTAATAGGTGCAAACGATGTCACAAACCCCGCTGCAAAGACAGATCCTCAAAGCCCAATTTATGGAATGCCTGTTTTGGATGTTGAGAAATGTAAATCCGTATTATTTGTAAAAAGAAGTCTATCTCCTGGGTATGCTGGTATTGATAATGATTTATTTTATAAAGAAAATACTTTAATGTTATTTGCAGATGCAAAAAAAATGACTGAGGATATAACTAAAAACCTGTAAATTAATGAAAACTAAGATATTTTGCGATATTGCAGAAATAGATTTAATTAAAAGATTTAATAAAAAAAAGATTGTTAGAGGCTTTACAACAAACCCCAGCTTAATGAGAAAAGCAGGTGCAAAAGATTATAAATCTTATTCCAAAAAAATATTAAAAATTTGTAACAGTAAACCTGTTTCACTAGAGGTTTTTGCTGATGAGTATAAGGAAATGAAGAAACAAGCACTTCAAATTAACACCTGGGGAAAGAATGTCTATGTAAAGATTCCAATCACTAATTCCAAAGGTGTTTTTATGGGTAAAATTATTAAAGAATTAAGTGATCAAAATATAAAAATGAATATAACTGCAGTTTATAACTCTAAGCAGGCTAAAAAAATATTGAAAATAATTAATAAAAAAGTAAAGATTATAATTTCCATATTTGCAGGTAGAGCTGGTGATGCTGGCAAAGACCCAATTCCAGAATTTGAAAAAAGTATAAAAATGTTCAAAAGATATAAAAATATTGAAATATTATGGGCAAGCGTAAGAGAACCATATAATTACTTACAGGCAAAACAAATAGGATGTCATATAATGACAGCTCCACCAGAAATAATAGAAAAAATAGAAAAATTTGGAAAATCATACGAAAACCTAACAAACGAAACTGTTAAAGGTTTTTTAGATGATAGTAGAAAGTCTAAATTTAAATTATAAATAGTAATTTATTAAAGTACAACTACCAATCATAATGATTAAATATAATGATGAAAAATATAATTTAATATATTATTTATTAATATTTATTATTTCAATAATTTCTTTTTATTACAGTAAAGAATACGCTTTATATCATACTGATTTGATTCATTGGAGCTATCAATTAGACACAGTGATAAATTATATAAATGGGGGAAAATTATATAAGGATATTTTTCTACAGTATGGAGAGGGCATGGCTACCTCATTAGGTGTTGTTAATTATTTTTATAAGATTGATATTTATTCCATTGGCATAATAACAGGCACTATTTTCGCTATAAGATTTTTTTTTATATACAGATTATCTTTATATTTAACTAATTCAAAGCCACATTCAATAATTTGTACTTCTATAATTTTTTTAAGTATGAGCTATACACAGAGCCCATGGCCAGATTTTTATTCAGGTTTTTTTTTAATTTCTTTTCTTTATTTTTTTGTAAAAAATTATGAAGAAAAAAAATTTATAATTAAAATTTTAAGTTCATTTTTATTATTTCTAACTATTTACTTTAGAAATACATATTTATTAAATTTTATAGGTGTATCAATTTTATATTTATTTTTAGATACCCTTTTTTTTAAGTATAAAAATAAGTATATAAACGAAATTATCTCATTCACACTTATAATAACCTTAATTTATTTACTTATATTATATTTTAATGGAAATTTGTTTTTTTGGTTTACTCAAGGTTTTGGCCTATCAGATAATTATTTTGCTATAGAAAGTAGTTCAATTTTAGACAGACTTCAAAATTATTTATATTATATAGCTAGAATAATTTATCAAATAATTTTGCCGAAAAGCATATCAAACTTTATTTTTTCTATTTGTGTGTTTTTAAACATTATCTATTTATTATTTCATGAAAAATTAGTAAAAAAAGAAGATGATAAATACAGACCACTAATTATATTCATGAGTTTGTATGGATTATGTGGAATAATACAAACACTAAGTCATTATGAGGTAATGAGATACATTAATGCATCAATCTCAGTTTATTTAGTTGCTTTTTATTTTATCAAAAATTTTAAATATATATCTGAAGAAAATAAATTATATTTAATGATAATAAGTTTAATAATTTGTGTATTTAATGTTAAGACAATTTTTCCAATAGGCTCACACACACATACAATTAATAATTATCCAAAAAATTTATATAATGTTTCAAATTTTAAAAACTTTGGAAAAAAAAAATTTACTCAGGATGTTGTAGAGTATTATGAAGAGATGAAAGGTATTATTTGTGATAAAGAATACATCTATAATTTAAGCTATGATAAAGCGTTAAATTTAATCTGTGATAATCAAAAAAATATATTAAATTTTAATATATTGGATGATGAACAAAAAATAATTAGTGATTTACAAGGTGGTTTAAAAAAAGAATCAAGAATTGTAATATCAAGCAATAAATTAAAAAACTTAAAGATAATGTACAAAACTAAATTTCCTAAATATTTTAGATATACTTTTTCCGATACTTATATGCGCTTCATTCCAAATATAATTTATATATATGAATAAAATAAAAATTGCATATGTAACAAGTGAAGACTCTGAAGATATATTGCAATGGTCAGGATCATCACTGGGAATATATAATTGTCTAAAAAAAGGGAAATTTACTGTTGAAAGAATTGGCCCATTAAACAATTATATTCGAAAGTTTCTTTTTATCTTAGAAATTTTCTTCAGATTTTTTAAAATAAAATATGATCGTGATAGAAATATTTTAGTCTCAAAATATTACTCTAGAAAAATTAGTAAAAAAATTAAAAATAGAGATTTTGACTTTATTGTTGTGCATCAAGGATCTTTAGTTAGTTATCTAAAAACAAATATCCCAATTATAATATGGACAGACCTCACTTTTGATTTATATCAAAAAAATTATTTTGATAATTTTAGATTTTTTCATTCTCAATCTATAGTTAATGGAAATAAATTAGAAAGTTTAGCTTTAAAAAAAGCATATAAAGTTTTTTATACATCTAATTATGCTAAAACTAGTGCAATTAATAAATATAATATTAATCCAAAAAAAATTAATATCATGCCATTTGGATCAAATATTAATCATAATTTAAATTCTAAAAATCTGCATAAAATTATAGATAAAAGAATTATTAATAAAAAAATTTTAATAAAGTTTTTATCTATTGGTACAGACTGGAATAGAAAAGGAATGGATATTAGTATTAAAATTATAAAAAAGCTTAGAAATATAGGTATTTATTGTGAGCTTAATATTGTTGGTTGTAAAAAACCAGTTAATTACGATCTTCCAGATTTTGTTAAAATTCACGCATTTTTGAATAAAAATATTTTATCTGAAAGAAAAAAATTAATAAACTTTTATAAAGACAGTCATTATTTTATTTTACTGAGCAGGGCTGAAGCATTTGGATTAGTATTTAATGAAGCCGCATCATTGGGTTTACCATCTATTGCTACTAATATAGGTGGAATTAATTCATTAATTGATAACAATACTGGGATATTGATTAAAAAAAATGAACATTTAAAAGTGATTATAAAAAAAATTATAAACACTAATAAAAATAATTTTTTATATAAAAAACTATCAATCAAATCATTCATAAAATATAAAAATGAAAATAATTGGAATACTACATCAAAAAAACTAGAAAAAATTTTATTAAAAAATGAAAATTAATTTTATAAATAGAGATTGCCCTGTATGCTCAGAAAATATTAATAATTCAGCTGAGATAATTCCAGATATAAACCCAACAAATAATGATGATATTATAAAAGCATATTGGACGGGATTTTTTAAGAGTCATGTTTTCTTTCCTTATTTTAGATGTTTATGCGGTTTTTTATATAATAAAAATTTTCCTGATGAAAATTCGCTACAGACCCTCTACTCTAAACAAGATGATAATATTATTTCAGGTGATATTAAATTAGATCTAAAAACTAAAATTAATTATTTAATCCAATTAAAAAATTTGTTTTCATCAAACGCTAGAAATTTAAAAATTTTAGAAATAGGTGCAGATAATGGTAGTTTTTTGAAATTAATAAGAAATGATTATATCCACTATGAATTATACGCCTTAGAACCAAATGCAAACATGCAAAAAAGCCTAAATGAAGTAGCAAAAAAAATATTTAGAAACATTAATGACATTGATAGTGCAATAAAGTTTGATTTAATAATTGGCATACATGTTTTTGATCATCTGCCAAATATAAATAGCTATATCCAAAAACTTAATTCACATTTACATACAGATGGATATATTTTTGGTGTAGTTCATAATGAAAAATCGTTTTTGGCAAAAATTTTAAAAAAACGTTGGCCTGCTTATAGACTACAACACCCTCATTTATTTAATCATTTTTCTTTAAATAACTTATTATACAAATCAAAATTCGAAAAAATATTTATTAAAAGAACAAAAAATTTCTTTAGTGTGGGCTTTCTTATAAACCAACTAGCATTGGCAATATTTAAAGTAAAGATTAATTTACCAAATTTTTTCTCTATTGGTTTGAAATTAGGAAACTTTTCATTTTTATACAAAAAAAAATAGTAATACTATTTTTTTAACAAAATAAACTCATCTATAGTTTTATGTATATGGTTAATCATTTTTTTTGAAAGACCATGATGACAGGCTAAAAGAATTCCATTTTTCATGACTTTGTCTGCTTCCTTGTAGCCCTCGTTACTTTTTTTCATCTTTATGCTTTTAAAACCTGGTTGTCTAATAATATTTCCAGTGAAAACCACTCTTGTTTGAATATTTTTTTTCTCTAAAAATATCTGCATTTCTGTCCGTGTAAAAGGTGAAGCATCTCTAATAGTGATTGGATAAGCTAACCATCCTGATTTTGACCCTGGTAGCTGTTTTGGAAGTATAAAGTAGTCTTTATATTTACTAAGAAACTTTGTATGGATATTAAAATTTTTTATTCTTTCTTTTAAATTAAAATTCAATTTTTTTAATTGAACCAACCCAAAAGCAGCACCCATTTCAGAAGGTTCTAGATTATGACCAATCGATTCAAATACGAATTTTTTGTCATATTGAATACCATCAAGCTTGATATTGAATCTATTTTCAATTTTTTCTGAATTCTCATCAAATAAAGAAGAGCTTCTACCCCAAGACCTAAGCAATTTGGCTTTCAAATATAATTTTTTATTATTAAAACAAACCATACCACCATTACCTGCGCAGTTGATAATATGAGATCCATAAAAACTAGTAATACTTATATCGGCATAGTGACCTGTTGATTTTCCTTTATATGTTGCACCAAGTGTATCTGCCGAGTCTTCTATTATTAAGATTTTATTTTTTTTTAAAGTTTTAGATAGTTTTTCCCAATTAACAATATTTCCCATAAGATGTGGAGCCACAATTGCTCTAGTTTTTTTAGTAATTAATTTTTCTATTTTGTCTTCATCAATACAATAAGTGCCTTCTTTTACATCAACAAATACTGGCACAAGCTTATTTTTGACTATGTAAGCAACTGTCGTAGAAAATGTTAGAGCAGGTGTTATAACCTCACTTCCTTCTGGTAAATCTAAAGCTTCCATCGCAAGCATTATCGCCGAAGACCCAGAATTAACCATTAAACCATATTTTTTATTAAATAGTTTCGCTATTCTTCTTTCAAATTCTGAAACATTTATACTCATTTGAGTAGAATTTTTTAATACTTTAACTACAGCTTTAATTTCTTCATTTCCATGAACACTTAATCCATAAGGAACACGAATATTTTTGTTAATTTTTTTCATATGTGCAAAATTGTATTAAAATAAAAATTATAAAGCTATGCATAGAGAAAATTATTTTAAAATCAATAAAATAATTAATATCTTAAATCTATTATTAATATTTTAAAAATGTGTATGGTTTTTTATTATAATAACTTGGGTCATTTCTATACCTTATCTTTATAAATTCATTTTCTTCTTTTATCGCATAATCTATATTTTCAAATATTTTTAGTTTATTAAATTGATCAATTATCAATAATGGGAAAATTTTTCTATTATGCCATGGGCACAAAAGTATATCTTTTTTTAAACATTTTTTATTCAATGGTGCACCTTCATGTGTGCACGTAGATTGCCATAATTTTTTATTTCCATTATTATCTATAGTTATAAAAAATGAATTTATGCCAATATCTCGTCCAATAATTTGTTGGTCAACTGAATTAATTAATTCACTTTTTTTAATTGTAATAAGAGAGTCAGAATCATTTTTTAAAGATACATTTGCACGGTAAGTTTCCATACTAAAGTTATAAGAATAAGTTTCAGAGTTAGAAAAAAATGTATGATTATTTTTTCTTAAAACACCTCTCCTTTCTCTCATTGGTAAATCTTCAGACATTAACAATTTATTATTCTTAGCTAATAATTTTTTAATCAATGGATGAAATATTTTAAAAATTTTTTTTGATCCAATAGCAAAAGTAATGACATTTTGAGTTTTGTGATCCTCAATTAATCTACTTACAGAGTTAACTAAAACAATGAATGGACCATAAAGAGTATAGTAAATGATATTAAATTTAGAGTATTCGTAGCTATTAACTGTAATTGGTATCTTAAAACCCACATAAGGTAACGTTTGGAAATAAATTGAACTCATAACTTTATCAGAAACAACAGCCTGCAAACCCTCAACCTTAGTATGAACTATATTAAGATGCTTTACATCTTTATCATTCCAATCAACATCTTCTGGAAAATAATCTCCAGTAGTTTCAACATCAGTAAAAGTAAATTTATAACCATTAACTTTCAGTGAATTTATAATTTCAAGGAATGATTTATTAGACATGTTAAAAAAGTGTTTGTATAATTGTATTTAGCTAAATCTTAGCATAATAATACATAAAATATGAGCAAATTAAATAAAACATTAAAATGATATTAATCAAGCTTCGTCATGGATATACAATATGAAAAAAAAAAGTTTAGATATCATAAACTTTAAAAAGTATTTAAATTTTTTAAAAAATTCAAAAAATATTAAAAGTGCATATTTAAAATCCATTGAATCTAAGGCATCAATTTTAGTTCCAGTTTCTGATACAATTGCGAGCATTCAATTAAAAGAATTATTTTATGAATTAAAGAAAGAAAAAACTAATTATAATAAAATAAACTTTGATAACAAAATCAAAACACAGATAAGTTTTTTGATATTAAAAAAAAATGGATTAATATCTGGGATAGTAGTATTAACAAAATTAGATAAATTAAATATTATAGATCTTAAATATGCATTTATAAATGACAAAAAAAATGAAAATTTAAAGGTTCAATCAATTGATAGAGTCTTAAACTGGTGTAGTGATATACTAAATATTAAAGGATTTAGAGTTAACATTAGTAATAATTTAAAAGATTTACAATTAATTCAAAATAAAATTTTAAAAAACTCATCTAAAAAATATCTAAATAATAAAAAAATATTTGAAATTAATAATGATATTACTAATAATAGCAAAATTTTGACCGCTGGGCCATCGATATCAGAAATAGAAAAATATAATGTTTATGATGCAGTAGAAAATGGGTGGAATAAAAATTGGTCAACTTATCTTAAACAATTTGAAAAAAAATTTTCATCTACCATTAAGAGAAAATATTGTATAGCAACTTCGAGCTGTACAGGCGCACTACAAATTGCTTTAATGGCTCTAGATATAGGTCCCGGAGATGAAGTGATAGTACCAGATATTACCTGGGTTTCCACAGCCTCTGTAGTTGAGGCTGTTGGAGCAAAACCAATTTTTGCAGATGTAAAATTAAATGATTGGACAATAGAAACAAAAAATTTAGAAAAATTAATAAATAAAAAAACTAAAGCAATTATGCCGGTTCATCTTTATGGTATGCCTGCAAATTGTGACAAATTAAAAGAAATATCTAAAAAATACAAAATCAAAATTATTGAAGATGCTGCCCCAGCAATAGGAGCCACATATAAAAAAATAGCTTGTGGAAATTTGGGAGAATTCTCAGCTTTTAGTTTTCAGGGTGCAAAATTATTAGTTACAGGTGAGGGTGGAATGCTCACAACAAATAATTATCAATTATATAAAAAAGCATTAAAAATATCAGACTTTGGAAGAGATCCAAAAAAAACTTTTTGGATAAGTTCGCCAGGCGTAAAATTTAAAATGTCAAATATTCAAGCAGCTCTTGGACTAGGTCAGTTAAGTCGACTAAATGAAATGATTAAAATGAAAAGAACAATTTTTAAATGGTATGAAAAATTTCTTGATGAAAATAATTGTAAATTAATAAAAGAACCAGAAAATTCAAAATCTATTTATTGGATGACATCAATAATATTAAAAAAAGGGTATGATAGAAATAAATTGATTAAGTTATTAAGTTTTAAAAACGTAGATAGTAGGCCTTGTTTTCCTTCAATATCTTCTTATCCAATATGGAAACACAAAATATCAAAAAAAGAGTCTAAATTATTAAAAAATTCTAAGATTATTTCAAAACAAGGATTAAATTTACCAAGCGGTGTTCAGTTAAGAGAAAATGATATTAAAAAAGTATGCAATATTATTAATTCTTATTCTAAATAGTCTTTTTGATTAGAAGTTTTAGATTGTATTGAGAATTTTTATACTTCACATTTATAAAGCTTTTATTTTTGAAAGATCGAGATAAAAAAAGTTTCAAAAAATTCATACCACTAATTTTTCTTTGAAGATCAAAATTATCATACTTAATTACATCTTTTTTTTTTAAAAATTTCAATTTTTTTTTTTGTTTTTTTTTTTTGATTTTCTTATTAATAATTTTAGAGTAATTTGATTTGAATAATTTAAAAAGTTCGTTTTGTGCTATTTGATACATAGTTGCATTATCATCTAGTAGGTCTATTTTAATTTTTTTTTGAGCCCAAATATCACCAGTATCAATACCATAATTTATTTCATGAAGTGTAACACCCCATATTAAATCTTTAATTTTTGCATGAACATGAGGATACCAACCTCTTAAATAGGGAAGGTAAGATGGGTGAAAATTTATAGAATCCTTAAATTTATTAAAATTTTTTTTTTTAATCACAAATGGCCAATAAATTAAAATTATAAAATCATAGTAATTTTTTTCTTTTTGTAACTTTATCTCAAAGTCATATTTATCTTTTATAAATATATATTTTTTATTATAATTTTTACTTGTTGTAAAAATTTTTAAATCATATTTCTTTTTTAATACATCTATAATTTTTTGCCCTAATTCATTTGAGTAACAAATAAGTAGTTTTTTTTTAATCAAAATTTATTTTCTCCTTAATTGTAACTTTTTTACCAATCTTTATTTGTAATAAATGATTTATATTTTCAGAAATAATTCCAAGTATTACAAATATTGCTGAAAACATGATGCAATTAAAAATTATGATTGAAGGTATTCCTTTTGCTATTTCTAAATTTTCTGAAAAATTATCCAGTATTAAAAAAGTAAAATTAAAAAGAAAAAAGCTTGTGGAAAAAATAAATAAAGTTATTGATAAAATAAAGCTAATTTTTGAAGCTAATCCAGAATAATTGCAAATTGCATTTGTTGCTTCATTTATCAAATCAAATAAGTTGTTTTTTGCTTTATTTTTTTTTCTATAAAGCCACGCAGTTGTCACTCCAATTTTTTTAAAACTAGTTGATTGTATTATATAAGGTATGAATGGATTATTTGAATTGACCTTCAAGACTTCTTTTCTAACATCATCAGATATCAATTGAAAAATATTAACATTAGGCTTAAGAACGTTATCTGTTATTTTTTTTGCTAAATTATAATAAAATTTTTTTGTATATTTATAAAAATACCCCTCTTGTCTTTTATCCCTTTGTGCATACACAATCTCATAACCTTCATTTATCCTTCTAAAAGCTTCATGAAGAAAATCTATTGGGTCTTGCATGTCTGCTGCATAACATACTAACGTATAATCAGACTTACAATAATTTAGAGCATTAAAAATTGAAGGTAATATTCCATAATTTTGTTGATTAATTATTATCTTAATTCTTTTATCTTTTTCAGTTAAATTTTTTATCTTAAGCATAGTCGAATCTGTTGATGAGTTATCAACAAAAATATGCTCGTATTCAAATTCGTTGTTATATGAATTAAAAAATTCCTTTACCGAGTTGTAACAATCTTCAATATTATCTTCTTCATTATATGTGGGTGTAATGATGCTAATTTTTTTCATCTCTAATTATTTTAGAATATTTTCTGAACGTTGTCTAAATCAAAAAAAACATTACTGGAATTGGTTGCGGGGGACGGATTTGAACCGCCGACCTTCAGGTTATGAGCCTGACGAGCTACCAGACTGCTCCACCCCGCGGTATATTTAAATTCTA
>MDTF01016611.1_pt1 | contig 11158 bp, 13 predicted proteins | sample 811191 | NCBI WGS metagenome assembly MDTF01 (sample SAMN05326649, study PRJNA326480) | marine metagenome | isolation source: seawater | place: Southern Ocean | collected 2011
ATATCCTCCTGTTACCTTAAATCGAGTATCGGTAATTGAGGTAAAAGCTGAGGTGATTGAGTTTCCATTCTGGATGGCTTGAATAAGAAGTGGAACGTCAATTACCGTTAAAACGCCATGCGTGTGATGCAGTCCATCAATCACCGAAACTCCGTATCCACCCAACAAATACAGACTATCACCTATTTGGGTGAAGTTGATATTAGTGGCCAACAATTGGTTTTGAATGTCTGTGTTCAACTGGGTAATTCCAGAGGTCCATATTTGATTGTTTACAGGATCAACCACATAAATGGAATCGTTGGCGTAGGTTGGAGAAAACGATTGCGGTGGACGATGATCGTGTAACCCGTCAATTCTTCCTCCCATTAAAACCCAAAGAGATTCAGATTCTCCTGATACATATGATTGAATTCCAGGCATGTTATTGATGGTGATTTCTTCCAATCGCAAATGAAAAGGCGAAGTTTGCGAATAGCCAAAAAGCACTGATGTGATCAGGCTTAATGTGAGTGCGAGTTTTCTCATGAGGTTGATTTTTACCAAAATTGGATCTTTGAATTCATTTGAAATATGACATTTGTTACACACAAAATGTATTTCCAAATTGGATAATCACTTAGAAAAATATCTCGAACAGTTAAATGGCTATATACATGCCGATGAGTTATTTACAAACGAGGAATGGCAAGCGTTTCAAGCTATTTGGCAACTGTTTGAAGTAAAGCGAAAAACGCCAATTACTGTTCCTGGAGAAGTAGAGAAATACCTCTATTTTGTGTTGGATGGCTCGCAGCGAGTGTACTTCAATGCTGATTCTGGCAAAGAAGCCACATTGGTTTTTACATATCCACATTCTTTTGGTGGAGTACTCGATTCATTTTTGCAACAAAAACCAGCTGATTATGTGTTCGAGTCGCTTTCTAAATCGGTTTTTTTGAGAGCTTCTCATGCTGATTTGATGAAGCTGATGGATCAATATCCAGCAATAGATCAATTTATTAAACAGGCTTTATATGCGGTTGTTTCTGGCTTGTTGGAGCGTATGAAAGAGCTGCAATGCTATTCATCTGAAGAGAAATTTAAAGCGTTATTGAAACGCAGTCCACACATTTTGCAAGTGGTGCCTCACAAATACTTAGCGAATTACCTAGGCATCGATCCAACCAATTTCAGTAAGCTTCTGAACTCAGTAGAAGTGTAATCTTGGTAAAAGCCAAGAATTGCTCAAGGCTATCGTCTCACTTTTGCTTCATTAAAAACTTAAAACGAATTAAGATGGAAGCACAGAAAAAAGGACAAGTAATCAGTCGTATTTACATTGGATTTTCAATTCTCAGCTTGGCTTATGTAAGCCTGTTATCGCTTTACAGTCCACAGATGACAATGGATTTGGTACAAACCACATTGCCCAATACAGATGCGATGAGTTCTATCAGAGGAATTTACGGTGGAGTAGGAATGGTGATCGTAGCAACTTTGGTTTATCTATTCATGAAAGATGTGAGAAAAGGAGTTCAGTTTTTGGCTGTATTTTGGTTTGCATATCTGTTTTCCAGATTATTAACCATGTGGATTGATGGGCCGTTGGGCGATTTTGGTAAACAGTGGCTAGTAATTGAAAGTGTGATGTGTTTGATAGCGGTTACAATTACTTATTCATTACCAAAAACAGAATAATTTAGATTTGTAGAAATAATCGCTAAGTATGATTCTGAGATTTTTTTTACTAACTATCGTTTCTTTCTTTCATCCCAAACAAAATTTAACAGAGTATTACTTTCCGCTTAAGGAAATTAAAAGTGAAGTTGTATATCATTATCGTGTGACCATTACAAATGATGATGGCTTTAGTAACAGCTCATTTAGTATCCATATCGCCCCGATTCAGGAAAATAGATATTCATTCGTAGTGTATTCAGAAGGGAATATTCCATCGGATAGTACAATTCTTGAAATAGTTGAAGACGGTATTATCAATAGAGAATCATACCGATTTGTGGATAACAAGTATTACAAAACGAGAGCAGAAGGATGTACTTACCTCCATCAATTCTATCGAGATAAAAATGAAATATGTTCGTGTGTAAATAGGACAGTAATGGGAGCATATGAAGAAGTGATAACTGTGAAAACAGATTATATTCAACTGTTGAATAAGAGTTTTGTCTATGGAGATGGTGAATTAAGTGTAAGTGAAATAAAAATCGAAGACTCAATTTTGCTGAAGGGTGATGAAGGGATTGTTATGGATACGAAATCTGTAACCCAACTTTACAATGCAAAAGGAATAGGTTTGGTTGAAATGACACAAAAAAAAGATTCTGAAGTAGTTTATAGTCAATTAATTTATATCAATAAGTAGTTGGAGTGAAACTATTTTGAATGGTCAATAAATATCCAAATATGATGGTATGAAAATCAAACCTTAAACTTGGGTTATTTAAGATTATAAGAATTACCTACTCAACTGCTAAACATAAACTGGAATAATGCGTTCTTTGCGTATTAACCCGTTTTCATGAAAAAAGTACAACCTAAAGTACTGCTTACACGAAATTTTCCAGAAGTGGCTTCAAGGCTATTGCAAACTGCTGGGATAGGTGTTTCTGTTTATCAAGAGTATTATCCGCCAAGCCAAGAGCAATTGATAGAAATGGCTCAGCATTACGATTCTATTTTGTGTGCTGCTGGAGATAAAATTGATTCTGATTTTTTGCATGCTTGTTCGCACTTGAAAGTGATATCTCAGTTTGCTGCTGGATATGATAACATTGATTTACAAACAGCCAGTCATTTAGGAATTGCCATTGGTAATACTCCGGGCGCCATGAGTGATGCTACGGCAGATGTAGCTTTTGCATTGATGTTGGCAGTAGCCAGAAACATTGTGCATATGCACAAAAGAATCCGCAACGATTTAATTGGTCCGTTTCAGCCAACAGCCAATTTGGGTGTGGAATTGAAAGGCAAAACCTTAGGTGTTTTTGGTTTAGGCAAGATTGGAATGGAGATGGCCAAACGTTGCAGGGGAGCGTATGATATGAATGTCATTTACCACAACCGTTCGCACAATGCTGAAGCAGAGGAGAAGCTCCAAGCCAGAAAAGTAGATTTCGAAACTTTGCTTCGCGAAAGCGATGTGATTTCGGTGCATTGTGCGTTGACGCCTGAAACAACAGGAGTGTTCAATCAGGATGCTTTTAAGCAAATGAAGTCATCCGCTATTTTTATAAATACTTCAAGAGGTAAAGTGCACAACGAATCAGATTTAATTGAAGCCTTGAGAAACAAAGTGATTTGGGGAGCAGGCTTGGATGTTACTAACCCAGAACCGATGCATGCGGATAATCCACTGTTGCAAATGGACCACGTAGTTGTAACACCTCACATTGGTTCAGCTACGGTTGATGCTCGCAATGAAATGGCAAGAATGGCTGCAGAAAACATCATTGGGTATTACCAAAACAACAAAGTACCTTATTTGGTGAATGAGGGAGTAGAGTTGAAGTAGGTGATTGAGTTTTGGTTTTATGTTCTAGCTACTTTTAAGCGAAGCTTTTCTAGCTTAAAGCTGCTTTGAACCACGCGATGGGAATAGCTGCGCTGAGCTCGTAAACTCGGTTCGCGTTGTAGCGGAGGCTGATCTTCATTAATTTTTAGCTTGCTTGAGAGGGGCTGATTTTTTATAAGAATTATACCAATCCATTACAGTCCTATAGTTTTTCCTTTTCCACCACCTGGATATTTCACATTCAATTGAAAAATCAATACCGTCTTCAACTAAAATAAATTGTATATAACCTAATTTAGGATTCATTAATCCTCTAATGTTAAGGTTTTTTAATGCTATTTTCTTTGAAAGTAGTTTGTCCTTAATAAAATATTCTAACTGTATGTTTTCATCATTTAATTTAACGATGCTAGTTATAAAAATTTTTTGAGCGTCTAATGAGCTTTTAATGAATAACAAATATAAAAAAAGTGCATAAAATACAAGAAAAATAAGTAAATGATTCATGGTGATATGGAGCTATATAAGTTAGTGAACCAAACGATATGCCCATTATTAAAGCCCATGGGATGATTCTTTTTAATACTCGTGTCCTGTATTTAGGTACTTTATTTATGCTAATATTTAATAATGTTTTTTCAGTCATTATAAATTAATGTTTATAATTCCATTTTCAGGGTAGCGTTACTCCTCGCTACGCGAGGGGAATTTTAAAATAAATTAAAATCATGCCAATGGTTTTTGTTGCCTTGTAGGCCACAGAAAAAAAATACGATACTAAGTATAGCCCCAATTATCATAACTCCCCAAGAACTACTCAAGCCGTTATTTTTATTAATCGATTCTTTGATAAGTAATTTGTTTTTCTTTTCAAATATAAATGAATAAATAAGTGTAAATGTCCATGAAGATATTGTTATAATTAATGATGGCCATCCTGGCATAATTATACTAGAAATGAAAAATATGAATGTGGATACATTATATGATAAAATCATAGCAGTACTTCGAATAGGTAGACCAGCAGCATGTTGCTCAGATATTGAGTATACAATAATGAAGTATTTTATGAATAAATTTTTCATTATAACTGATTTTGTAATTCCTCCGCTACCGCGCGATTCCCATCGCGTGGTATTTTATTAATTCGGTTTATTTTAATCGGTAGTATTAGTTAATCCGCTCAATACTGCCATTTTCTGATAACAACCACATCATCCAAAAGTCCTTTTTCATCAGCATAATCACGAGCGCTGCTGTAAAGGTATTCATGTGGATGAGCTACTAAGCCAGCTTCAACAGGATTGTAATGAACGTAATTTATTTTTTCATCAATAACCTTGTTGCTCCAAAGTTCAATAGGCTTGTTATCGTGTCTCCAAAACATATTGTTTGTGGTATTAGAAGTTTTAGAGCCATGCTCGGTAAATACTGCCAATAGTCTTTCTTTTCTACTTTCTTTTGGATTCTCACGAATGGCTTGAATGATAGATCTGCTTGTAAACCGTTTTAAGTCTCCCAAAACTTTTTCTGGAGCAAAATCTGCTGAAACTCTAAAAATTAAATGAACATGATTTGTCATGATACACCAGGCAAATACTTCCATGCCTTTGTTCTTTTGACAAAAAGAAAGACTCTCAAGAAATAAGTCTTTGTATTCATTTCTGGTAAAAACATCTAGCCATTCAACAACAGCAAAGCTTACAAAATAAACGCCTTCTGAATTTTTGAATTTGTAGTTTCTACTCATAGGTTAATGGTTGAAGTATAAAACTAGCCTAAATATTTTTAATGTTGAATAGCAAAAGTTAGCTCCAACAAAAAAGCCCTTGCAAATCTGCAAGGGCTTAGTAAAAAGTATGGTATGTAAACTGCAGTTGTAACTGAGTTTTGGTTTTGAATTCTAGCTACTTTTAAGCTAAGCTTTTTCTAGCTTCAAGCTGCTTAAAAACCACGCGATAGAATCGCGCGGTAGCGGGGGTAGTTGGATATTGAACTCAACCAACTGCAACAGGTAGTGTAATTGTTTTTTCAAGGTGCATTAAAAACAAATAGAGGGTCAATTATAAATTCGTTCTTTTATAATCTCTCCATTTTTATAGAATTCTATTTTCTTAAGCTTTCCATTTTCATCTTTATAGGTCCACTTTCCTGTTTTGATTTCTTCAAAACGATCGTGTTCTTCATACTCTCCTTCAATTAGAAGAGAACCGTTTTCAGCATAATAATTGAATGTGCCAATCAATTGGTTTTTTTCATTTCTTGTAGAAATAACGTGTATTTGGCCATTGCAATAATATTGTACTAAATGAGCTTTTTTATCGGTCAAATCTCGTTGATAGATTACTTGTCCATTTGAACACCTATCTTCAGTATAGATTAAAGCAATACCAAGGCTCTTTGTTATTTTAATTGTATTCCCATTTGTATCAAATGTATTGGTTACTACAGTATCATTTTTAAAAATAGAATGAGATTTGATTTTTCCTGATTCATACCAAGAATAATTATTATCACCTTGCATTACAGTCTTCTTATCAAGGTCGTAAACTGCGTCCTTGTTTCCATTTTCATACCAATACATATCCTTGCTATAGTAGTTTCTGTTTTTTAATGAACCACTACAAGACTTAATGTTTCCATCTATGTAAAAGGTCACTAATACAATTTTATTCATATTGCTATCAACGAAAAGTAACTTTTCGATTTCTCCTGAAGAATAATATGTAGTGTCAACTAAGTGATAGCTTTCAGGGTAACAATCATTTTTATCTAGTACAACTTGTCCGTAGGAGTAATAGCTAAATAGACATATGAGCAGTATTAGTGTTTGTTTCATATATAAGATTCGGGAGTTGTTAATACCACCGTTACCGCGCGATTCCCATCGCGTGGTATTTGAGAATATAATTTCATAATTATTTATCATATTACTTCTTAATCAAAATAAAGATATGCTGCCAGCCCAATTAAAATAGATAATGGAATACATGAATGATAAGACAAACGAAGGATTTTAAACACTATACGACCATATTTATCCTTTAATTGATAATTATCAGGATTTGAAAATAAGGATTCGATTATGAAGCCTTTAAAAAAAGGTATAACTCCTTCATGTTTATTATGCTTATTCATTCGAGTATAAAGGCTACCATTAGTAAACATATTTCTTATTACTAGTACGCTGTATGTAGTTCTGCAGATAACAAAGACAAATAGACTCAGATATATAAACTTCATAGTTGGATCATTTAATTTTTACAGGTGAATTCACCGCTCCCGATCGAACTAAAATAAGCGTAGCTAATCCTTTCGTGAGGTAACTTGGGTTTAGTCATTTCTAGAACTCATTAAACGTGACTAGTGCTGAAGCAGAATATGGCTTTAATACACTTCTAAGTATGCCGAATCTAATTGTTCCTTAAGGTGTTTAGGAATAGGCTCATTTTTGTAATCTAGTCCCTTGGATTCTATAAATTCTACAATTTTCATTTTGTATATATAACTCTCCGAATCTAGTTTATATACCTTAAGTCTTAACCTGTAGGGTAAGTCCATTGCATCTCCTTGAATATTTTTTGAATATGATCTATCAATTGGAGCATTAGCAGATGATATAAGCCAATATGCAATATCCATATTATTTGCACCTATTGCAGCAGTAAGAGCATCTTCACTATTCTTATAGACATAATCGACCTTTGCTCCCTTAGAAACTAAAAACTTAACTGTTTCTAATCTGGCCATTGAGGCCGCTATTAGTGGAGTACGTAGAGGTTGACCACCATCAAAATTTGCAACGGCATTAACATCACCACCGTGTTCATACATTAATTTGGCATATTCAGATGTTTCGTAACCCGCACATGCACGAATAAATGGAGATGTTCCCTTGTGAGATTGAGTATTTGAGTTTGCACCAAGCTCAACAAGTTGACGAATAGCTTTAACTCTTCCATTGTAAACAGCCCACTCTAAGAGAGTGAATCCAAACTTAGGTTCCTGAAATTTTAAATATTCAGTGTGATTATTAATGATTTGTTTAATACAAACGGTGTCATCTTTTTCAACACATTGAGCTAATTCCCATACTTCGAAGTTTTTATAAATCCTTATATCTGAAGCCAAATAGTTATCTGGCTGATGCGAACAAGAAGTTGTTATATGAACAACAATAGATGTTAAGATCAATAAGGTAATGTTTAGGTGTTTTTTCATGGTAATATTATCAATCAGTTTCTCTTTTGATTTATCAAGTTGGATATTGAACTCAGCCAGCGTGCTAACTGAAAGTCTTCTTAGCAAATCCTTTCGCGTAGCGTACTTTGATTAACTACTTACATTTTCAGATAACACCTGAGTTAGAATAGAATAAAATGTCTTAGCAAAGGCGTTCTTCTCGAGAATATCTGGAGCAACTGCTGTGTACATCCAAATAGAACTACATGCTAGCTTTGCTTTATATTCACTTCGAGTAAATTCTGGATGAGGTTTAATTTCTTTTTGAACAGTAATGTCAAAATCTACCCCCTGTATTTCACTTACTAATAATTGCATATACTGACCTTCTTCAAAAGGAATGGATTCGTTAAAGAATCCATCATACTCTTCCTTGTTTTCAAAGAAAAAGTATTCGGAGGTATCCTCACTAAATTCTGAATATTCATAGAATGAATCTGTATATATTTCCTTTATCTGTTTTGAGATGTTTGTAATGATTTCTTCTGAGAAATCATTGGAATATAGAACGTAATCAGCTCCTGAAATCATATTTTCTGGATTTAGTGATTATTTTAAAATAATGAGGTTTTGATCAATAGTGTAGCCATAAGCTCAAACTACTCTACTTGAGCTAACTCAGCTTTTTCGGGAGCAATTACTTGATTACCAGTTGGCCATTGGGTAATTTTCCAAGTTAACTGATTACCTTTTATGAGAAGTAGCGCTTTTCCATTCTTAGCTCCATAAAAACTATAGAAAGTAACTTCGGCAGAATTCCCATTAATTTTTCCTTTTATGTTCAATTCATCTTCTGTAGAGCAATCTATTCTGTTTCCAAAGTTGCTAATAGCACAATATTTCCCCCAAATAGAATCATTTTTAACTTCAAGTTCAATCTTAAAGTCAGAACCATTTACGGGGTCAATCTCAACCCATTTACTTTTGAAGTTTTGATTTTCTTTTTTCGCTTGACTGTTACCACAACTAACAATTAAGAATAGCGAAATGAAGAGTAGAAATGATTGATGAATAGGCATTAATATTGGTTTTGTTTCAAATATACAAATGAGCTTGATGAAAGTGAATTTATTAAACGGAATTGGGTATTGAAAATACTCCAAGAGTAAAACCAACGCCATGCTCAAATACAGCGTATTCTTCATTAGCGTTATCTTTACCAACTGTAAAAGTTGTTGTATGAAAAACCGTTTGGTGCTTTTTGCTTTGTTGTGTTTGTCGCTTAGTTCTTGGGCGCAAGAATTTGTAACTGGAAGTGTGATTGTCCAATTCAAACCGAATTACAATCCAGCTGAATGGCTAATAATAGGTGCCGAATCTATCCGTCAACTTTCTCCGCAAATCAACGCGTGGGAGGTGAGGTATGCAACAGATGAAGAAGCCCTGAAATCTATTTCTAGCTTAAAAGAAAACGATGAGGTTTTAGCGGTACAACGCAATCACAAACTCACTTACAGAGCTCAACCAAACGATTCACTTTTTTCAGATTTATGGAATTTTGATCACACGGCTAGCAATGATCCAGCTAATGGAACTGGACCTTACTTAGCTGATATTGGAGCCATCGAAGCGTGGGATTACAGCATAGGAGGAACGTTACCAACTCATGGTGATACATTGGTGGTTTGTGTTTTAGATGATGGTGTTTACCGCGATCATGAAGATTTGGTAAATAACCTGTGGCACAACTACAACGAAATTCCTGGAAATGGTATTGATGATGATAGCAACGGTTATGTAGATGATTACGAAGGTTGGAATACCTACGATTCGAATGATGACATATTTAATACCGTATCAGCTTATGGTTCTCACGGAACTCGAGTTTCAGGGATGATAGGTGCATCAGGCGATAACTCAGTGGGAATAGTAGGTGTTAATTGGAATGTGAAGATCATGATGGTTGTAGCAGATGGTAATGAAGCAGATGCTATTGCAGGTTACGACTATCCAATTACCATGCGGAAACTTTACAATGAAACCAATGGTGCTGAAGGCGCTTTTGTGGTAGCAACCAATTGTTCGTGGGGTGTTGATTTTGGTCAACCAGCTGATGCGCCAATTTGGTGTGCTTTGTACGATACTTTGGGCCATTACGGGATTTTAAATACTGCCGCAACCGCCAATAATAACATCAATGTAGATAACGTGGGAGATTTGCCAACGGCTTGCCCAAGTGATTTTCTGATAAGTGTTACCAATACCAATTGGACCAACACTAAAGTTACAAATGCTGGCTATGGGTTAGAGTCGATAGATATTGGGGCACCAGGAGAGCAAGTTTTAACTACTACTCGAAATGGTGGTTATTTCTACGATAGTGGAACCTCATTTGCTTCGCCAGCTGTAGCAGGAGCAATAGCCTTAATGTATTCTTATGCTTGCCCCGAGTTAGAAAATTATACCAAGCAACATCCAGATAGTATGGCGCTTTTACTTAAAGGTGGTTTGATGCACGGAATTGATCCAACTGCAGATTTATCTGCTTACGTGAAATCGGGAGGTAAAATTTACTTGCCTAAATGCATGGAAAATATGGATGCTTTATGCTGGGAGGTAAATGGATTAGAAGACCAATTGGATGAGTCTTTAATTACGGTTTATCCCAATCCCGCAAGTGATAAAGTAACTATTGAATCACCTTGGAATCAATTTGATTTGTGTATCTATAGTTTAGATGGAAAGCTGATTCACACAGCTCGTTCAGCATTATACAGTACATCAATCAATGTTGATACCTTTAGTCCTGGAATATACCTTTTGGAGATGAAGGGAAAGAATGCTACTCCGGTGGTACGTAAGCTGGTAATCGAGTAACCCAATACATGTAGTAAAACATGAGGTGGCATGTTATGGCTCCAAATAAATGCCAGAGGAAATGAGTTCCAATTGGAGTTAATCCAAAATGATCTAGGTACCTGAACGAAATAGCCAAGAGAAACGATATCAAAGCCAAAACCACATATTGACCATGTCTAAAAATGGTGCGTTTTAAATACACACCAGTTGGTATCAATACAAAAGCTGCTAATAGCACATATGAAATGTTAATTGCAATAGCTCTGTTCTCGATAAGTTGGTAGTTCATCCACTGAATAGCTAAAAACAGTGGTAATACCACAAAAACCATCCATTGTTTGGGTAATATCTGAAACAGGAAATAGATACTTGCTGCGTAAGTCAATAAGAAGATGGGCATGTAATCCATCATCAAAAAGATGGGGTAAGTTCTAAAGGCATGAAAAACGGTTCCGCCAACTCCACCTACCAATAAAAACAAAGAAGCAATTGACACAAACCAAAACCGACTGTGTTGACCTCTAACTTTAATGAGCCAGTAAAGTGCAATGGCAATAAAAGGAATAGCCGATAGCGCATTGTAGGGTTCTACAATCCATTCAT
>MDTF01010292.1_pt1 | contig 11155 bp, 11 predicted proteins | sample 811191 | NCBI WGS metagenome assembly MDTF01 (sample SAMN05326649, study PRJNA326480) | marine metagenome | isolation source: seawater | place: Southern Ocean | collected 2011
TGCTAGTTCTGCGGCTTCGCGTTGAGCTTCACGTTGAGCGGCTTCGCGTTGAGCGGCTTCGCGTTCTGCTACTTCTGCTTGCTGACGTTCTGCTAGTTCTGCTAGTTCTACTTGCTGACGTTCTGCTACTTCTGCTAGTTCTACTTGCTGACGTTCTGCTAGTTCTGCTAGTTCTGCTAGTTCTGCGGCTTCGCGTTGAGCTTCACGTCGGGCTTCGCGTCTTGCTAGTTCTGCGGTTTTACGTTTCTTCTTTCTTGGAGTAACTTTGCTTTTTGCTTCAGCGCTTATAAAATTTTTAAACATATTATACAATCTCTCCTTACTTATATACAAACAAATTCTACGGGATTTAACATACTTTTTTTATAATTTGTATTTAATACCAATTAGAATAGATATAAATGCTTCTAACTGCTGTCGCTGGGTTTACATTGTTGATACTTGCTGCAGTTTCCTCTTCATTATCAATGAATTTCCAAAAGTTAGCACAAAGTCAGACTTTATATTATGACCCAAGAACATGCCTTCATAAACGTCCAGTTGCATTAACCGGTAATGTCTGTTCACGTCCGATGTTTCTGATAGCTTTAATACTCAGTGCTAGCGCCAGTGTCCTTGATTTTGTTGCTCTGGCGTTTTTACCGACCTCTGTGGTAGGTATATTTGCCACTTTATCGATTGTTATAAATCTGATGGTAACACGCATAGTTTTATTCGAAAGTCCTAAAAGGAGTGAATTACTGCCAATATTCTTTGTGTTTATTGGATGTAGTATCGCACTTGTTTCATCTTCCGAGAATTTTTCAGAACAAACACCTCCACAGTTGTTAGATCGGTGGAAATCTGGTCTTTTTATTGTTTTTAATTGGATATTCTTTATCTCCGCTTCTATTTTTCTCGATTATTCACAATCATTACCGTTATGGCTAGAACAAGTCGGGTTTCCTCTTATTGCTGGTGGATTAGGAGCACAAAACGTTTGTATGGGCAAATATATAGCCTACGCCATAACAGAAATGATAGAGAAAGGCAAATTAACAGTTAGAGGAGACTGTCTAGTAGCTGCTGTTTGTCTATGTATTGCATCTATAATTGTTCATATCATTTGGTTAAACAAAGGCTTAAAAAATTTTGCAGCCTACTATTGCATTATTGTATATCAATCAACATGGTGTCTTTTTACAATTATTTGCGGTATAGTTGTTTATGATAATAATGATTCACTTTCGATGTCTAAATGGGCGTTTTTTATATTGGGTATCGGTACAGCGATTTTTGGTGTTATAACATTGGCACGTGTACACGCAGAGACAAATAGATAATATAATACAGTTGAGACAATAAAAAAGAAAAAAAAATAAATAAAAATAAAAAAGAAATTATTATAAAGAGTTTTTATACAAAACTAAGTTTTAGACTATTAATATCCCGAGCACAGTTGGCCATACTTGAATCTTTTAATAGTTTGTATAGGTCGTTTGGATGCATTGAAGTTTCGACAGTTTCGTCAAGAATAGCACCGGATTTTAAAGCAGCGATAACAACCTCACTACAGAAATAACGCGGGGACATTCCCAAGTATGTGTAGGACATTGGTGATGGAGAGATCGGAGACCAATATAAAAAATACCCCATATGATTGAAACCGTTGCCCTTAACCGATTTACAGAAATCCATCATTGAATCATATTGACCCTTACTACATTTCATCGACCTGAAAAACCATTCTTTTCTAGAAAAACGTTTCGTTTCCAAATGAACAGCACCACCATAGACTATACTACATGCAAGTCCGGCTACGCTGTCCGTTCCAGAGGAAGCACCCGGTGGACAAAAAAGAAGTTCACTATGAATAAATGGTGCGGAACCATCCTCATTTGAAGCAAGACTAGAGGCAGCACGGTTTAACCAAGATGCTTCCAAGATATCAGAATCACTTCTTACAAAACACAACATTATTTGATGGGACATTTTAGTATGTAATTTTAGTCTATTTATATGTCTTTTCTACAATAACTATATAGTTAACTCAGTTGCTCAGCTAGGAGGAATTATCTCCAGATTCAGAGGCAAAATCAGAGGAAGCAAACTCATCTGATTTCCAGCCCGTTTCTAGGGGCTCTTCCACTTCAGATTCAGAGGCATATTCAGATTCAGAGGCATATTCAGATTCAGTATTATCCATTGAAGATAGCTCGGCTAACATTGCCGATAATTCCCCAGAAGGGATTGAGACAGGAGACAATCCCGATTTACTTGCAGAAGCTTCTGCAACAACCAATGTTGACATGTCTTTATTATCCATCTCTTTTGTAAAATCCAATTTGTCAGTCGGAATTAATTTGTCTGATTTGGGGGGAGTGAAAGTGAACGGCGTGACGAATGGCTTCGGTGGTAATACCAATATTTGTACCTTATTTGAGTTGATCAACAATTCAAATTCTTTTTGTGTAAATCTTTGTATTGCACGCCAGTCATATTTTTTGTATCTCTCTTTGTTTTGTTTTAATAATGTTGATTCATCCCATGTAATGTTGAACGTTGTTGTATCGTCTGCTGGGTCATTTGCAGTTAATGGGCGGTAAAACAGCTTACCGGTTAACAATCGAAACCGGTCTATATCTCCAGTATACCAGATTTGTATACCATCAATTGGCATAGGTTGCTTCAATATTTCAAAGAATTTACGATCAACATTGGCTTCCGCATATGTTCTTATCAGTTCCTCCCTTTCATCTTTGAGCAAATTGAACTCTCTTTCATTTTGCGGCCTTATATATCCATCTTGAACCTGCTTGATCGTCTTAAAAAGCTTAACACCATCTCTATCTTGAAGGACAATATAAAAACCCCCACTAGCGGTTTTCCTTATACTAAAAACTGTAACATTCAGATATCCCAAATTCGACATAAAAGTAAATCGATTTCCTACCTTAATCCCCGAATTAATAAGGTCTGTGTCGAATTGATTTGCCTGTTCCTTTTGCCTTCGTTCTCCTTCCCTTTTTCCATCTTCAAATTCTTCGAGTGTACTGTATTCTTTTTTAATTAAACCTGGGATAACTTGTAACTTGTTACTGATCCTGCGGGCATTCTCATCGGAATATGAAATTGAGGCATCGGAATATTGAATTTCAACGATATATGGATGATTCACATCTTTTACGTAAGATATATCTTTTAATCGAACTGTTTCATAAGTATCTGTTGTTCTCCAATATGCGTTGTTCGCTGTTCTCCAAACAAACGGAAAATCAATATTTTTATTGCCACCAAAACCTAATTCTGCACGCACAGTCTGCATTGCAGCTGCCCGCTGCAATGCAGCTGCCCGCTGCAACAAAGCGGCTGCTTGTTGTTTTGCGGCTGCTTCTTGTTGTTTCAATAGTAGGGCTTGTTGTATTACTTGTTGTTCTTGCATTTCTTTTTGCTCCATTTTCTTCATCTCCCTTTCTTTCGCCTCTGCCTCACCAGCTTCTTGCATACGTTTCAATTCTTTTTGTTTTGCATCCAGCAATTCTTGTTTTTTTGTTTCTTCCAGCAAATCCATCGCGATCTTCAATTTTTGTCGTCTTAAAGCATCTTTCTGGACGTTGTTAAGTTCAACTTTTCTTGAAGAACCTCCTTGAAACTCAGATTCTGAGTCAGAATCGTCGTCTACATAATATCCTGGCAATAACGATTGCGATTTTTGGAGCGCGTCCAACCGCATCTGGTTGGTGAAAACATTCATCTGTATTGGTTCCCCAATGTCAACGTTAGTTGCAACGTTAGTTGCAACGTTAGTTGCTGTGGATGCTGCTTGCTCACCACTAATCTCTATTAGAAACCCTTTCTTAATTTTTAACATCTGTTTTCTCTGTTCCATTCTATCAATAAAAGTTTCTGGATAAACCATATTGATCATCTGCTTTAACTGTTCCTGGTTTTCCTCTTTGTTTTGACCAAATACCTTCCAATTTTTATAGCGAAGTAATTTGGCTACTTTGTTTGAGAACTCCCCCTGTGTTCCCCTAACTGTTTTTATTTTGTTACCTGGTTTCGTTATTTTTTGCAGTTCTGTCCAAATTGTTTTTTGGGCGCGATTAAATCGTTTTTGACCCTCTTCTGTATCGATCTGAATCTCGTGTTTTTTTTGTTTGTTTACGTATAGTCGACGTCTAATTTCCATATTAATATTAAGTTCGTTTGAAATGTTTTGTACCCATTTATCACCAATGTAATTCTCTTGTATGAGACGAATGTGTCCATTGTTGACCATAACTGGCTTTGTCAATTTTACCCACTTCTCACCGTCTCTAAGTATATCTTGTCCCCGCAATTCCCATTCATTGTCTTCTTCAATGTATTCTTGATTTGTTCTAATTTGAAATTGGTCGTTAATAAAGTATATGCTTAATGGTTTCAAACTACTTTTGGCCGAATCATCCGATATATTTACTATTGCTGAAGTGTATGCTATCTGCTCCATTATAGCACTGGAATCCAATGCTCTGTCTAAATTTTCCATAAAAGTTCTTGTTGGGATTTTCAAAGTTCTTGGGATTTTCTCTTCCTCCGTTATTGTCTTTTTCAACTCATTGAATTTTTCCAACTGTTTGAGATCCTTAATCTCTTCAACAGTTAAATTGTTAATAGAACTTATAATTAGTGTTTCCGCAATTTTCTCGCTATATAATAATTGTTGAGCCATCGTGGTTATGAACTGGTATTTTTCTTTTTTTTTTTATGAACTGGTCTTGTTGTCTCTTTCTTTCTTTTTGTATCTTATCTAAATCCTGCAATAGTTTGATAATCTCATTAAAATTATAAGTTGACATCCACTGTATTTAATTTTGTCGATGCAGTATATATAGTATTGTTTTGTAAAGAAATATGTTTTTTTGTCGATCGCGTCAAACTAATCTTTTTCGGGAGGATCGATCTCATTGTTCTTTTGGTTTCTACGGTTGTATACTATGCCTACTGTTGTTGTTTCTAACTTTCTTTCTACGAGATACTACTCCTGTTGTCTTTGTCAGTCCTTCTATTACTGATATGTTATTGGAACAATCGGATTTTGTAAACAGTGCCACTATTAACAATGTATATTGGCGTGTCTCTATCCGCCATATTAATAGTTTATTATCTGACGTCTGTCAGCATGAAAACTATATGGTTTTAACCAATAAGAATATTCGATCTGACAATATCCGAATGACTGAAAACTACATCTATTTTTGTACTCCTATTTCTAATATCCAATCTATGATTAACGCGAGAACAGTCGTCTCTACTTCTTCTAGTACTAAAACGGTACGTTGTAAGGAATCCTATGGAGAGGTTTCTAAAACAGTAATAAGACAATACCCGTTTTCTCTCAAATATGTCGACGCTGAACAATTCCAACAACAGACAAAGGTGATTCGAACTGCACAAAACGCCTGTACAATTTTACATGCTATCGATGTTATCCAATCGAAATGGGAATAAATGTGGGAATAAAACCCTACATTTTTAGTATATAAAGATATATAAAGATATATAAAATGGAATCTGCTATACTTTTAAATCGTCAAGATCTACAAAACGGTACTCTTTTCCTTCGTCAAACCGCCACTATCAACACCTGTCGCAATATAATTCAACAACAATTGTTCTCTAACGGTATTATATTCAACGATCGTCCAGGTAAAGTTTCGGCTGACGAACACATGCAAGAAATAATGAATGACTTCTGGTTACCGTTCTGTAAAGACTTACTTGACGCTGTCTTATCCCAAGGTTTTGCTGTTGTACGTCTAGTAACCCTGGAAGATGAACTTCGTGTCCCAATAGTAGTCGAAGCAACTGCTGTGAATGTCTATTTAAAATATGAATTAGGAATTCGTGAATACTTTGTAAAAGATCATGAGAATAATATTATTCCTGATACGGTAGTATTAGACAGTTTTGGTTATTCACCTACTTCAAATGGTCGTCTTTGTTCTATCGTTTGTAATCTATTACCAACGGTTCGTTATATGAATACACTAATGGGAACTTCTATTTCTATGGAACAATCCCGTGCCCAACCAATTATCCTTACTGAGGCGGTTGATATTAAATCTGATAACATTGAAGGTATCCAATATGATTATTATGCTGATGGTGATATGCAAGATAACAGTATTCGTAATAAATTCCAAAGAAACCGTTCGAATGTGGAGCAACTGGCTCATCAACAACAGATGTATGATAATTTTTTCGGTAACCAGGGTGGTATTTCATCGGGTGGCAATGTACTCGATAATGTAGTAGCCTTACCACTTGGTCAGAAATTAGTCAATTTACCAGCACAGACAGGCCGTTCTGATTTAGTTGCACAACTTAAAATGCAAGAAGATATTATCTGTGGTGTTTTTGGAGTTCCACGAGCTTTATTTATGTCTGACACTCCCCATAAATCTGATTCTGAAGGTTCGCATGATATTTTCCAAAAATCAATAATGTCCTGGAAACATGGTATCCAAGCGGCCTGTCAACAGATCTTTAGTTTAATCTACGCTGAAGAGATGTCCGCCAAAGTCTTAAAGGCACTCGGCAAAAGAAAACGAAAGAAGGGATTAGATACAATAGCAGAAGTTTACGCTTTAAAAAAGAAACTACGGGTTGAGATTACCTTCCCACTCTCTCCCTTTGTGGATATGGATGGTCTTTACAGTCATTATGAGAGGGGTATTATAGACTGGGACACTATGGTACATCATACCCAATCCGGTCACTTATTACCAGTCATAAGAATGCCTGAACAAAAACCAACAGATAATACCACCCCAAAAGAATAACAAATCCAAGCTAAAGCTTAAAATAGATATATAAGTAATATCCAAGAAAATAAAATGTCACGTAGAGCCAACAATGCTAAAGGTGATGAGGATAATTTACTAGATAACGATATTGAAGCTTGTAAAGGTAAAACAGATAGTATTTATGAATTAATGAAATTAAGAGAACTTCAGTCATTTATCACCAAAATATATTGGCTTGTGATAATGTGTTTTTTAGCTATTGGTATTGTGCTTGCTATGGTTTTATCCGATGGAACTTTTAAAGATGTATTTATGGCTGAAAATATCTTATCCAGTGTAGGTATCTCTGCCTATGTAGTCTTGTGTGCACTCATGATTCTTTGTAATTCACACAATGAGATGCGGGTTATCTTACTATTAAGTATTCTATTTTTTACCGGCTGTCTCTCGGGATTTATGCTTGCTTTACATTTATTAGATTCTACTATAACACTTACTAAAGCAAATCATACTTTATAATCTACATTCATACTTTATAATCTACATCTACATTCATACTTTATAATCTACATCTTTTCCTTTGGTCAAAAATATAAATTTCCCTACAGCAAATTATTTTCTATTTGCTAGCAAAGTAAGACATGTTTCAAACTTTGGCTTGCGCGGATGAGTTTGTTGTTTTGGTGTTTGCGATGCTATTCTCTACAACTAATTTTCAATCATTTTGTAGTATATAACTGTCTAACCTTAAACAAAAAACAAATGAGTAAACATCATACTGTACGATTTAATTTCCAACCAACAGAAGCTGAAACCTCACCTTTATTAAAAGCAGCAAAGGAACCCAAGTCCAACACGTTGGGTTTAATCCCAAAATGTGCATGTGAATTCATAGGTACGTTTTTCTTGTGCTCAACAGTAGCTTTAAGTGTCGGGGTCGGTGCTGAACTGGCTGCATTGGGCATTGGTCTTTCCCTCGGGTGCATGGTGTTTGCCTTGGGGCATATAAGTGGTGCAAATTTCAACCCTGCTGTCAGTCTTGCTATCTTTCTTCGTGGAAAACTCCCACTGGTAACGGCTCTGGCGTATGTCATTTCTCAAATGGCAGGTGGTTTGTTAGCAGCATTTATCCAAAAACTTGTTATTGAAGATTGGTGCAAGGACGCCGACGACTTCGTCATCTTGTCTAGATCCTGTATCTCTGGATACCCCTCACCCGATGCAAATGTTAGTTGGTTGACCGCTTTTTATGTAGAAGTGCTCTTTACATTAGCCTTGGCCTTGGTCGTCCTCAACACTGCTACATCCAAAGGAACTGAAAATAACTCTTTCTATGGTCTTGCTATTGGTCTTACTGTGACTTTTGGTGCAATTGCTGGAGGATCAATTTCTGGTGGAGCTTACAACCCTGCGGTGGGATTGGCATTGCCATTGATTCACGAGGTAACAGAAGACGCACCATTATATTTTTTGGGCCCACTTGTGGGTGGTGCTTTAGCCGCGCTTATTTTCCGAATGACAACGTCTGAAGCAGATTTCACCGAAGAAGCCGAAACTAGAATTAACGGTGTCGTATTGGAGCCTTTGTTTGTCGAGTTAATGCAACAAATCGACGCACATCGAGATCAGCTGCAACGCTTAGATGTTAAATTGTTTCCACCTATAACTTCCAACGACAAAACAATCAAATTGTAGAAATAAATACAAATAAAAAAATACCTTTCATTTTGTTCCACGCTACACTTCGCTACGCTACGCTTTGCTACGCTATAAAAAGTTATGGCTACTAAACGAAGGCTACCCAAGTATAAACTATCTCTCTGTATACCAATTAATATCCACAGTGCTTCTATTCCAATAGTCCGCACTTCCTCCACGTTCTTGACTAAGTAACTCTCCCTGTTTCATAAGGTACTGACCTGTGGCATGTCTGGTACCTGTTTTCCAACCCGGATATTCCCCAAACCCAATGCAAACACTGCCATTGTCATCTGTTTGTATTCTCGGAACTCCCGGAGAGTTCTCTGCGTCTAAATACATTAATCGATCATTATTCAGTTTAACCAACCAATCTGTTAATAGTATGACCACTTCCATTTCTGCAGAAAAAAGTGATCTAGCATTCCTACCTCTATTATAACTATCCAATGTTGGATAGATATAACGCTGACCATTCTTATTATGCACATATTTATTATGCACATATTCTCGACAATAACACCACCAATGTACATACATTTCTGTCGACACTAGTCTTCTATTCTCCTCTAGTCTTGAATTAAACTGTAAAGTTTCATCCAAGTGCCAATTCCAAGTATTATTTGGCTTGGAAGATTTAATATATTGAATAGCTTGTGCACAATTATTAGGTAAATCTTCATCTATCCCCCAGGTATCTATTTCTAACGTTTGTAACCAAATAGATACAGACCACTCTAAATTATTATCCTTAGTATTGCCCGTAGTTCTAGGGGCATACCTTGCTTCTAACCACTGTTGTACATTGCTGTCTTGCTGCCATTTTTGACGTGTCGATGTCAACAAGCTATTTCGCCAATGAGTATCATTTGACACTACAAAAGAAGTGCACTGTAGTTCATTTTGAAAGGATTCCGATAACATATTTATGTAATAATTATACCCTATTTAAATAATCAATATTTGTAATAGAACCGGATGTTAGAAATATTCGTGCTATCAAGCATGTTAAGTGGTTTCTTTTGGTTTGATGCTGATGTCACCCTGTGGTTTGTCTCTGTTCTGGTTGCCACTATAGCCCTAACCAAATATGATAATGACACGTATATGACTTCCGATGATATCCAAGAAGGTCTACAAAAGATGAAAACAACACCCTGTTGTAATCTAAGCTGTTTCCAGAACCCCAAACTAATTAAAATATATACATTGAATCTAAGATTAATAACTGGCATATTGTCAACGATTTCTCTATGTATCACTTATTTCTTAAAAGACGACTTTCTAAATCAGGTTCAACTAATCTCAGCCTGTTGGGTTGTAGTCTGTCTTGGTTGGTTTTTGGCGTTAATACCACGTTTAATCAGCCTGTTACAGTGTGCAGCTGCACAATCAACGCCCGCTATCCTTCGTTATCGCAACATAATGTCAGTTTATCTAGTCCATGACCTTTTTTTAGGATGCTTCTGGCTCTATTTATCGGTGATGTTATATCATTTAGTGGATGACAACGATAAAGAATGGCGTAAAATTTTTATAACTATGTTTTGGTGGCATTTGATTATTTTAGCAGGGTTAACTCTTTACACAGAAGAAAAAATAGAAAACAAAACATGTTGTGGGCCTAAATCCATGAACAGATGGCGACAATTTTTTCTTCTTTTCTCTATTTGTATTAGTTATATTATTATTATAGAGAGAATGAGAACAGATCAGTTATCGAAAATGGGGATATCTCTGCCATCGCTCTGTTTGTTTGAACTCTCATTAATAGTAGCCTATTTTTGTAAGAGAAAAAACTTTTCACAACGCAACCAAATAGAAAGGTCACCCAAGACAAACACTTTGCAGATGGGGTTATTTTTTTAAGAAGTTGATTAGATGTTAAAAAAATACACTATATAATAATCACTCAATACATAACAAAAATGTCACGATTAGCGTTTCGAGCACCTTCTCCAATTAAGGAGACCGTCCTAGTAATAGTACCGACGACAAGACACCACATTGTAATTGAAGCGACAATGAAACCCGTGGGGACTAACAAATATCAGAAAAATAGAGTTGAAGAACAGGGAACAGTTCTACAACAGTTAAGGAAAAACGGTAAAGATATTTTTGATTATAACGAAACAAGACAAGTCACCAGTGCAAGCACAACGCTTTACCAAACAACCGAAACGTATGGTACCTCTATGAGTATTGAGAATATCATTGAAACTTTAAAATCGGCCGATCTCACCTTAAGAGTCAATTTTAACAGACCCGGCAAACATTCAAATACAACATGCATGGCATTGTCTTCAGAGACAATGACACGGTTAATTGCAACAAGCCCCGATTCAAACGGTAACAAGATTGCAGAATTACGTGTTTCCGCCGAACAATCGGCAGCAGTACCGAGTCATGGATCATTCTATATTGCTATTACCCAAAAGGGAACCCAACATTACTTGAGTCATGTTGATTATAAGATTTTAACAGCATATGATCAGATATATCATAATTAAAACTGAGGAAACAATAAAAAAAAAAGTTTGAAGATAAAAGTCATAATCCATAATTAAGCAGGAAATGAAATATTAAATCAAGATTGGTTATAGATGACAAACAAATGATCACATTAACACATATGCCAGAAGAATAAGTCAATGAAACAATAAATGAAAAAATAAAAAAAAAAAAAA
>MDTF01010492.1_pt1 | contig 11154 bp, 12 predicted proteins | sample 811191 | NCBI WGS metagenome assembly MDTF01 (sample SAMN05326649, study PRJNA326480) | marine metagenome | isolation source: seawater | place: Southern Ocean | collected 2011
CTTTCTGCGCAAGTAGAAAAAGAAGCAAGAGATTATTTTAATGATAAAGTTTATCAGACAGTTATACCAAGAAATGTAAGACTGTCAGAGGCACCCTCACATGGAATGCCAGTTTTAATTTATGATAAATCTTGCCTTGGAAGTAAATCTTATTTCAGTTTTACAGATGAATTTATTAATCAAGATCACAAAATAAGAAACAGGGTGTAATGGATTCTAATAAAATTAAAAAAGGCTTAGGCCGTGGTTTGTCATCATTAATAGGTGAAACTAAGCTAGAAATGAATATTAATAAATTGCCTATAAGCAGTCTTCTAAGTAATAAATTTCAACCGAGAAAAATATTTGATGAAGACAATCTACAAGATTTAACAAATTCAATAAAAGAAAGAGGAATAATACAACCCATCATAGTGAGGAAATCTGCAGACCAGAATTCAAAATATGAAATAATAGCAGGTGAGAGAAGGTGGGTGGCGGCTCAAAAAGCAGGCTTACATGAGGTGCCAGTGGTGATTACAGATGCGGATGATTTAAAATCTTTAGAGTTCGCTATTGTAGAGAATGTTCAAAGGCATGATTTAACGGCAATCGAGGAGGCTAGAGGTTATCAAAGGTTAATTGAAGAGTTCTTATACGACCAAGAAAAAGTAGCCAAATTTATTGGAAAAAGTCGAAGTCATATAGCAAATTTTTTGAGGCTATTAAAACTGCCATCGGAAGTTTTAAAATTAATAGAATCTAAAAAATTATCAGTAGGACATGCTAAAATTTTAGTAGGACTGGATAATATTGAATTTGTTGCAAAAAAAATAATAGAAAAAAATCTCTCTGTCAGACAAGCAGAAAATTTTGTTAAAATCTTTAAAACAAAAAAGCATGTATACAAACCAACAAAAGATGCAAATATACAAGCCTTAGAATCATCAATCATAGAAAAAATAGGATTAAATGTTTTGATTAAAAATAATAAGAATAATAAAGGCTCTATTACACTTGAATACAATGATCTTGATCAGTTAAATAAGATTATTGAGACTATTAAAGCTAATTACTAGTTGAAGCTGACTGTCTAATTATAAAATCAGAAAGAATATTGACCGAGCTATTTGAATGTTTTTTTATTAAAAGTTCGATTTCATTAATTTCATAAATTAGTTTTTCAGCACTCTCATAAGACCAACTTTTTATTTGTTGTTTCACAATTTCTTTGTCTTTCCAAAAGATAGGTGGCCTGAAGTTAGAAACAACAACGTCTACATTTTTTTTCTCTGCTGCTTCTCTACACAATTTAATTAACCTTTTTGATTTAATTAAAAAACTTCTAATAATCAGAATACAGTCTTCGAGTGAATAATTGTTTTCGTTAAGTATGTGGATTGTCCTTTTTTTATTTTTAGATAAACAAGAATCTATTAATTCAGAAACATTATAATTTTCTGCTAAATTGGTAAGTTTTAGAATATCTTCTAAATTTATTTTATCTTTGTTTCTGATAAAATTCTCTATTTTCTGAAGCTCATTGTTTAGATTTCTTCTATCACCTCTTGATCTACCAGTAATTAAATTTATCAATTTTTGAGAAACAGGTAATTTTTTTTCTCTAAAAAAAAAAGCAACCATTGTTGATAAAGTTTGATTGTTATCTTCATAAAAAGCTGTGCAAACTGCTTGCTTACTTTTTTCAAACAAAATTCTCAGTTTAGATTTTTTCTCTAGTATATTTGAATTTAACACAAAAGTTAAATCAGAAATATCTTTAGCAATAATTTCTTCAATTAAAATATTTATTTTATCTGTTGCTCTGTTTATTATAATTAGTTTCTCTTTTTCAAAAAAAGATTTTGTTAATATATTATTGAAAAATAACTCTTTATCTTTAAGAATTTCACTCTCTTCATATTGATAAGTACATTCAGGATACCTCTCTTTAAATTTTTTCTCTATTATTTCATCTTTATGACCCTGATTTGCACCATAAAATAAAAAAAATTTGTTTTCATGTTCAATTTTGTTCAATTCAAAAATTTTAAGAATCATTTATATTGACTGAAGTTTTATAAGTATTTCTTGAGAAATTTTATCAATTAAATTTCTTTCAATTTTTTTCTTATATTGGTTTAGATCAAATTTATTTACTTGATTACTATAATTAAAATTATCTTTAAATCTTAAGGTACTAAATGGAAATTTTACATTTTTAAAAAAAACTTTAACTTCGACGTTTATAATCATTTCATAGGTTAAAACTTCTCCTTTTGAATTTTTTGATGTTATATTTTCTTCCTTGCTTGAAGAAATTTCTAATATATAATTTTTTTTATTATCAATTTTTATTTTATTACTATCAAGGTTTCTTGATATTTTTTTAGTTATGAAATCATTGTTTACGTTTTTAACGTCTTCTATATAAAAAGATAAATTTTTAGTTGAAAATAAAGGTTCATATCCCCCACAACCAAATAAAGCAAAAAAACATAGATAAAAAATTATTTTTTTCATTTTAATATTAAATTAATTAATCTATCTTTAACATATATTGTCTTTATAATCGTCTTATCTTCAAAGTATTTCAAAAACTGTTCGTCAGATTTAATGATGCTTATTAATTGTTTTTCATTTGTGTTTTTACCACAAGAGACAAGCCCTCTTTTTTTGCCGTTAAATTGAACAACTATTTCAAGAGATTTCTTTTCTAAAAATTTTTCAATAACAATTGGCCATCCGCTGTCTGTCTTTTTTTGAATGTCGTTTATGCATTCAGATGAGAAATGAGGAATCACTGGATTCATGACTGTTAATAGTTTTAGATAATTTTCTAATAGTATTGAAATATTTACTTCGCTTAATTTGAGTTTTGATAAAAAATTATATATTTCATGAAAATTCGCAATAATTACATTATAATGGAAATTGTCTAAATTTTTTGTTATTTTATCTATAATTTCATTGGTAAATTCTTGAAGCTTTTCTTCAGTTAAATTAACTTTTTCCGACTCATCTTTCCCTGATGTTAAAAGTTTATTTTTTATATTTTGATGTATTAGCCAGAATTTGTGTACAAATTTATATGCAGCAAGCATACCTTGATTGGACCATTGAACATCTTTCTCTGGAGGGCTATCAGAAAGTATAAATAATCTTACTGCGTCTGCACCATAATTCATTATCATTTCTTCTGGATCAACTGTATTTTTTTTAGATTTTGACATCGACTCTGAGGGACCAACTCGAACTTTTTTCTGTGGGTTATTTTTTATGAAGAAATCATTTCCATTGGTGGTTTCGACCTCACTAGGATTTAACCAAAGATTATTTTCATCTTTAAAAGTCTCGTGACAAACCATTCCTTGCGTAAATAAGCCTAAAAAAGGCTCAGTAATACTTAAATTTTCATTTTTGTAACCTAATGCTAGTGTAAAAAACCTGGAATAAAGTAAATGAAGTATAGCATGCTCAACTCCACCTATGTATTGATCAACAGGCATCCAATAATCAATTTCATCATCAGTAAATCCATAATGTTTGTTGTCTGGGGAACAAAACCTTAAAAAATACCAAGAAGAGTCAACAAAAGTATCCAAAGTATCAGTTTCAATTGTACAGTCTTCACCATTAATCTTAATTTTTTTCCAAGTAAGCTGATGATCTAATGGATTACCTTTTGTATTTAAATTTATTTTTTCAGGAAGCTTTAATGGTAAATTTTCTAACGGTATTTTAATAGCTTCATTATTTTTATTATAAGCAATCGGAATTGGGCAGCCCCAATAGCGTTGTCGAGAAATACCCCAATCTTTTAATCTAAAATTAATTTTCTTTTTTCCAATTTTTTTATCTTCGAGTATTTTAATAGTTTTAGAAACAGATTCATCAGGCACTTGTAAATCATTTAAAAATTCAGAGTTAAAAATTATACCTGGTCCTGTATAAGCCTCTTTGCTAATTTGGAATTCATTACTTTCATTTTTAGGTCTCACAACAGGTAAAATCTCTAAGTTGTATTTATTAGCGAAATCCAAATCTCTTTGATCATGTGCTGGACAACCAAAAACTGCACCAAACCCATAATCCATTAGTACAAAGTTGGCGAAATAGACTGGTACCTTTTTTTTATTAAGTGGATTTAATGCCATCAATTCGGTTTTAAAGCCTATTTTTTCTGCCTGTGCGATGGATTCTTCTGTAGTACCTGTCTTAGAACAGTTTTTTTTAAAATTTAAAAATTCTTTATTTTTTTCATAAAATTTAGAAATTGGGTGGTCTGCAGAAATTGCTAAAAAAGACAAACCAAATAAGGTATCAGGTCTAGTGGTAAAACATTTAATTTGTTTAACAGGTAAATCTCCTTCAATTTCAAAATTTATTTCACAACCGTAAGATTTACCTATCCAATTTTTTTGCATGACTTTAACTTTATTAGGCCATTGATTAAGATTATTTAGTCCATCAAGAAGTTCTTCAGAAAATTTTGTAATATTAAAAAACCATTGGTTAAGTTTTTTTCTTTCAACAACAGCACCAGATCTCCATCCCTTACCATCAATTACCTGTTCATTTGCTAGCACTGTTTCATCAACTGGGTCCCAATTTACATAATTTTCTTTTCTATAAACCAGTCCCTTATCGTAAAGTTCTAAAAAAAATGTTTGCTGATGTTTATAATATTCAGGAGAGCAAGTAGAAATTTCTCTTTCCCAGTCAATCGAAAGTCCAAGCTTTTTCAACTGAAATTTCATTGTTTTGATATTTTTTTCTGTCCAGTCTTTAGGGTCTAGGTTGTTTAGCTTTGCAGCATTTTCGGCGGGCATACCAAAAGAATCCCAACCCATTGGATGTAAAACATTATATCCTTGAAGTTTTTTGTATCTCGCAAGAACATCACCGATTGTATAGTTTCTAACATGGCCCATGTGAATATTTCCTGATGGATAAGGAAACATTTCTAAACAATAAAATTTTTTTTTAGTTTTATCTATTGTGGCATGGAATATTTTTTTATCATCCCAGTATTTCTGCCATTTTTTTTCTATACTTTTAAAATTATATCTTTCCACTTTTAATTAACAATTAATCGATTTATTAAAATTATTTAAAATTTAAATTTTCGTTATTCTTCGTTGTCGCCTTTAAATACTTTTTCTGGTCTGTTTTCTTTAGCTATTTTATCATCTTGTACCTTATAAATAACTGCTTTTTTTAAAATCTTATCTCTAATTTCAGAGACTAATTTATTTTTTACCTCCTTTGTGCTACATACGTCCTTAACACAATTTCTTTTATACAAATTGATAATAAGTCCATCAGCCCTAATCTCATTGCTTAAAAATTTAACAGTGATCTTTATTGCTTCGTTAGGATCATCTTCAGAATACCAATCAGTAATTATTACACCCCCAGAATAATCAACATTAGCTAAAGAGATAAAACTCAAAGTATCTAATGAAGCTTTCCATAAAGGGTTAGATGACGCAAATAAAAAATTCCCGTTGTTGCTTGTATTTCTTTTAAAAATACGTACTCCAACTCCATCTTTAACGTTCTGTTGTGCACGTTTTGAAGCATTTGGTTCAATAGCTTTTTTTGATGGTAATTTAAAAGAGCCACAACCGCCCAATATTGTAGAGGTGAAAAAAATGATTAAAAGATACTTAAAATTTTTATTAAAAAACATGATTTTTAACTGTTTAGCTTAATTAGCCCTGATTTCAAAAGGTTAATTATGAATAGTGTTAAATATGTCACTATTTAATAAATTCATGCAAATTATGTATAAAATTTATGATTTTGCAAAATTATTTGTTAATTTACGACATTCATATGAATAAGAAAAATAACAAAAGGATAACAATGAATAAATTAACAAAAATAGGTGCTTCAGCTTTAGCTGGATCTCTAGCTATGGTATCTGCACATTCAACAGAATACGTTATGTCTGGTGGAATGACTGCAACTTTTACTACGCAAGATGCTCCATCTCAAGTGCAAGCAAAAAATGGTAAAGGGTTTGGTTTCGCAACTGATTTAGGTTTCACTGCGAATGGCGAGTTAGACAATGGATATACTGTGAAAGCTTTCATGTCTGTTGATACTAATGCAGCACTAGCAAACACTTCATCTCAATTGACGCTTGGTATGGGTTCTTTAGGAACTCTACAATTGAACAACATTGGTGGTTCAAAAGCAAATGGTATTGATGATGTAACACCTAATGCTTACAATGAAACATGGGATGGTCTAAACCCAGACAATGGTTCATTTTTTGGTTCATTAACTAGTTCTGGATCACTTGATTACAGAATCCCAGCACAAGAATATATGGGAAATACTGTTAATGCTTCAGTAACTTTCGATCCAAATGCTAACATAGGTGCTGCTAAAAAAGGTGGCGTAGCTAACACTTCAATCTCAGGAACTGCTTACACAGTGCAAGTAGCTAATGAAAATGGTGTTGAAGTTGGTTTTGGTGTAGAGTCAGTTGATGATGAACAAGGAAAAGTAGGAACTAAAGGATCAGAGCAATCTACTGCATATATCAAATATGCTTTTGGTGCTGTTTCCGTTGGTTACCAAGAAGCGGTTTCAACTATAGCTAAGACAGCTAAAAAAGATGCCACTTTTGCAAGTATTGCTTACACAATGGGAGACTTAACAGTTTCTTACGGTGAGTCAGATATTAAGACTAACGCTCACGGTGCTACAGCATCATTGCTAACTATTGACCAAACGTCAATACAAGCAGCTTACACAATGGGTGCTATGACTTTATCAGCAGCTATGAGTGAAACTGACAACGTTGCAGGTGCGACTGGAAAACACGACCAAACAACATTAGCTGTTTCGTTCGCGTTCTAATTAGTACTTAAAAATTTAGAAACCGGCCTATTAATTTAGGCCGGTTTTTTTTATCCAGCCAATTGCGGCAAAACCAGAACAAAGAACACATCTTAATTTAGAGAAATTATAAAAATTAATCCCACCTAAAGCTATAACCTTTGCATCAGAGGTATTTGAAATTAAGTTAAATCTTGAAATATTTAAAAAAAAATTAGATTTTTTTGTCTTAAAAATAGGTGAAATAAATATTTCTTTGCAGCCTTGGTTTTTTTTATTTATTAATTGAGCCTTATTATGTGCAGAGCCTATAATTTTAAATCTTTTGGTAACAGTTAAATTTTTTAGATTTGTTAGCTTATTAAAAGAAGGTATGTAAACCCCATCTAATTTAAGGTTTTTTGCAACTTTTAAATTGTTTGAAATATAAAACTTTCTTTTTTGAAGAACGCAGATATCTCTAATACTCTTAATCACCTTCAAATTTATTTTATCCTTATAGTTTCTGTATATTAATGAAATATTTTTATTTAATTTTTTGATTTCATCACTGTTAAAGTCATTTATAAAGTAGTAAATGTTAGGTTTATTATGCATAATATAGTTACTAAATTAGTATCGATTCAAAAAGAAATACAGGAAAAAAACAATAAAACAAAAATTATTGCTGTATCTAAAACATTTCCTATGAGTGAGATAATTCCGTTAATCAATTATGGTCATAAAGATTTTGGAGAAAATAAAGTACAGGAAGCAGTCGAAAAGTGGACATCAATAAAAAATGATTTTACAGATATTAAGCTTCATATGATAGGAAAAATTCAAACTAATAAAGTTAAATATATTCTACCATTATTTGACTACATACACTCATTAGACAATTTAAGATTAGCTGAAAAAATTTCGAATGAAAAAAAAAAAAATTCAAATGATATTAAAATTTTTATACAAGTAAATATAGGCGATGAAGAACAAAAATCTGGCATAAGCCCGGATAATATTGAAGCATTTAAAAATAAATGTATTAATGAATTAAATCTTAATATTATTGGACTAATGTGTCTTCCACCAAAAAATAAAGAGGCAACTGTTTATTTTAAAGAAATGAGTCAATTATTAAAAAAAACTGACTTAAAGGAATTAAGCATGGGTATGTCAAATGATTATCTTGAAGCGATAGACAATAATTCTTCATATGTAAGAATAGGCTCTAAGATATTTGGAATTAGAAGTTAATAAATTTTAATTTTACTTTTTTTATTAACTAGTTTTAAAATTATTAACATGTCTTTTTTTTTTACAGCAATGCACCCTGCTGTTTTTTTATAATTTTTAGTTAAGTGTAAAAAAATTGCACTACCAATATCAGGTTTTATATTTTTGGTATTATAATTAATTACAACTAGATAATCATAGGAAAAATCTTTTCTAAATAATTTTTCATGTTTTATTTTCTTATTTGTATTTATTTCTTTATTATAAAATTTACTAGAAACATCATCACACCAACCCATATTCTTTTTTATAATCTTTGTTGAAATCCTTGTTTCAGGTTTTTTTACTCTATCTGCTCTATAATATAGTCTACCAAAAGTAAAAATTCCTTTGGGTGTAATTTTATCACCCTCTTTTTTTTTATTCTTAATTCCATTTTTACCTAACGAACATTTTAAGATAAAATCATCAATCTTTAAGGTGTCTTTATTTTTAACAGTTATTAGCATATGTTAAAGTTTTATGACAAAACAATTTGTAAGCATAGTAGAAATATCAATGTTACACGATACACTTGATGAGATTAAGTCTCTTTATTCATTTAAAATATTCAATTTTTTAAAAACTAATGATTTTCTAAAAGAAGTAGTTAATGAAAATCGTGATATTTGTGATTCAATAATTATCTCTAAAAAAAATAATCATCAATTATTATCTTCTAAAAAAATTAACATTAGTAGTTTAATATTGTTTGAAGAGAAACCAATCAAGATAGGTCAATTACTAGATAAAATAAATATACTTTCAATCAAAAAAAAATATGATTTTCAATCACAATTAAATATAAAAGATTATAATTTAAATCTAAATTCAAGAGTCATTTCACGCCAAGGTAATGAGCTAAAACTAACTGAAAGAGAAATTAATATTATTCTATTTTTAAAAGATAAGGAGGCTCCTCAGTCGGTTATTAATCTCCAGAATAAGGTTTGGAACTATTCCCATACACTTGAGACACATACTGTAGAAACTCATATTTATCGGTTGAGAAAGAAAATTAAAAGTAAATTTGATGATGATGATTTTATTGTAAGTTTAAAAGAGGGTTATAAAATTTAGTCTAATCTTGCACCAACTTTTTGAATTATTTTTGAAGCCATTTCTGTTCCCTTTTCTAGACTTTCAAGAGTAGTTAATTTATTAATGTAACCATGAAGGTAACCAGCTGCAAATAAATCTCCTGCCCCTGTTAAATCTACTATCTTTAGATTTTTTTTGGTTTCGCACTCAAAAATCTGATTATTAATTATAGCAACACTTCCTTTCTCGCCTCGCGTAATGATTATTATTTTCTTAAGTTCCCTACTAAAGGAAATAATTTCCTGAAAGTCTTTAGCATTAATTAATGAAGTAATTTCTTGCTCATTTGCAAAAGTTATATCTATTTTATTCTTAACTAAATCTAGGAACTGTGATTTATGTCTATCTACACAAAATTGATCTGATAACGACATTGCAACTTTATTCGAATTTTTAATTGCTTTATCAAAAGCTGATTTTGGTTCACCCTCATCCCACAAATAACCTTCAAGAAAAACTATTTCACTATTTTTGATGGAATTTTCATTAACATCATTTTCATTAATTTTTCCAGCAATTCCAAGAAAGGTACACATCGTTCTTTCAGAGTCGGGTGTAATTAATATTAAACAGGTACCTGTTGGTAAGGCTTCTTTTTTCTTAGAATAAAAATAATCTACACTTTCTTTTTTTAAACCATCCTCATATTTTTGACCAAATTCATCATCATTAACTTTACCAATAAATCCAACCTCATTTCCCAATTGAGATAATCCCACAATAGAATTGGCAACAGATCCGCCTGATACTGTATTTTCAATCTTTAAAGTTGATAATAATTTTTTAAACTCGTTCTCATTTACGAGTTTCATCGTACTTTTTGTTAACCCATTATCTGATAGATATTTATCTTGAACCTTGCAAATAACATCGACTATAGCATTTCCCATCCCTAAAATTTTCATATTAAGCTTTTTTTATATTAATTGGATTTTTACGGTTAGGATAGCAAGTGGTACAAATTTTACAAGTTAAACCATAACAACTTCTTGCTTTACAATACTCTCTCCCATAATAAATAATTTGAAGGTGCAACTTACTCCAAGTTTTTTTTGGAAAAATTCTTTTTAAATCTTTTTCAGTTTGAACTACATTTTTACCATTTGTTAATCCCCATCTTTGTGCAAGACGATGGATATGGGTATCTACTGCAAAAGCTGGAAATCCAAAACCCTGAGACATGACTACACTTGCTGTTTTATGGCCTACACCTGGTAATTGCTCCAGTTCCTCGAAGGTTCTTGGCACATTTCCATTATGATTTTCTAATAACTGTTTAGACATTAAATATATACTTTTAGCCTTAATCCTAAAGATACCTATACTCTTTATTAGTCTTTCAATTTTTTTTCTTCCTAATTTTACAAAATGTTCAGGTTTATTATATTTTGGATATATATATTTTGTTACGTTGTTAACATTTAGATCTGTACATTGTGCTGACAAAAGTACAGAAGTTAAAAGAGTAAATTTATTTCTATGTTTTAACGGAATGGGTGTAGTGGGATATATCTTATTTAGGATTTTAAGTATTTGTTTACCCTTTACTTTTTCTTGCATTACTTAAAATTCAATAAATCTCTCATTGAATAAAGTCCTGCTCTTTTACCTGAAAGCCATTTTGCAGCAGTTAGAGCACCCTCTGAATAAAGAGCCCTATCAAACGCCTCATGATTTAAAGTTATTACCTCTTTACCACTAGAGAATGTTACCTCATGTTCTCCAATAATTTCTCCTTTTCTAATAGAGTTAAAATTGATCTTTTTTCCAAATGGAAAGGACTTCTTATTTAAAAACTTTTTACCTATTAGATTGTATAGATTTTTATTTTTCCCATTAGCAATACCTTTTCCAAGCATTAATGCAGTTCCTGATGGATAGTCTTTTTTATATTTATGATGAATTTCAAACACTTTACTTAAATAATTATCCCCAAGAGATGCAGATGCAATTTCAGTTAAATAC
>MDTF01001058.1_pt1 | contig 11150 bp, 10 predicted proteins | sample 811191 | NCBI WGS metagenome assembly MDTF01 (sample SAMN05326649, study PRJNA326480) | marine metagenome | isolation source: seawater | place: Southern Ocean | collected 2011
TAATAACTCATTTAAGTCAAAAAAATATTGATTTAGTTATTGAAGAAAAAACACAAAAAAAAATTAAATTAAATAAATTTAAATCTCTACCGCTTAACGAGATCGGTAAACAAGTTGATATAGCAATTGTTGTTGGTGGGGATGGCACAATGCTAGGAGTTGCAAGAATATTAGTAGATACTGAAATTCCTTTGATAGGAATCAATCAAGGCCGTTTTGGATTTTTAGCTGATTTAAATATAGATAGTATGTTTGCCAGTATTGATAATATTTTAAATGGTCTTTATATTCAAGATAATAGGATGTTGATTGAAACAACAGTTGCCAGAAATAATAAAATAATCTACGAGTCTTTTGCACTGAACGACATAGTTATTAGAAGTGGTTTAAGACTTATTGAATTAGAAGTAATCATTGACGGAAAATTTGTTCATACACAAAGATCTGATGGGCTAATTGTTAGCACACCAACTGGCACGACCGCTTACGCTCTTTCTGCTGGCGGACCAATTCTCCATCCAAATTTAGATGCTATTACTATAGTGCCTATTAGCCCGCATACATTAAGTAATAGGCCTATCGCTGTTAGTGGAGATAGTGAAATACTAATTAAAATAGTTAATATGGATGAAGCCTATGCAAGCATTGATGGACAAATTCAAATACCTTTAGATAAAAAAGATACAATAAGTATTAAAAAAGCTAAACAATATATTTCAATACTTCACCCACAAGATTATTGTTATTTCGAGATGCTTAGAAATAAATTGAATTGGGGATAAAATTTATAAATGCTTGAAAATCTTTCAATTAAAAATTTTGTTATTGTGGACCACTTAGAACTAAATTTTAAAAGTGGGTTCTCTGCTTTGACTGGAGAGACTGGTGCAGGCAAGTCTATTCTTATTGGCGCACTTTCATTAGCCCTTGGCCAAAGAGCTGATAGTGGTGAAGTTAGGCACAACACTGATAAATCAGATATTTCAGCTACATTCAATATTCAAGATAATATCAATGCTCAAGAATGGCTCAAACTAAATGATCTTGAATCTGATGAGGGTACTCTTTTGTTAAGAAGAGTTATATATCAAGATGGAAAATCAAAAGGTTTTATAAATGGCATACCAGCAACTATCAACCAATTAAAATCAATAGGCGAATTACTCATTGATATTTATAGTCAAAACTCACACCATTCATTATTAAAAAATTCTACTCAAAGAGATATTCTAGATAATTTTTCAGGTTTAAGTAATGAAGTAGGTGAAATTAAAGAGTTATATGGGAATTGGCGTAAGTTATTTGTAGAAAATGAAAATTTTAAGAAAAATAAAGAATCTTATGTTGAAGAAATTAAAGAGCTTGAAGAGAAAAATACACAGTTTAAAGCATTAGATTTTTCTTTTTCTAGGTGGCAAGATGTTCAAGCAAACCATAAAATGCTTTCTAATGGAGCAGAATTAATTAATGGAGTCCAGGAATGTATATCTAAATTTGATAATGAAGATTCTTCTTTATCCAATCAAATTAATAAGCTTCAAATATTGTTATCAAATTTATCCAATCTAGATAACCGACTTGGAAATCAATTAAAAATTATTGATACTATCTCTTTAGAAGTAAGTGAGCTTATTCGTGAATTAACTCATTACTTAGACACATTAGAGGTAAATGAAAGTTTAAAAAAAGAAGTCGAATCTAAAATTGAGAATACATACAATTTTTGTAGAAAATATCGGGTTAAGCCAGAAGAGCTTGATTCGTTGAGTGATGATTGGCAGGAGCGTTATGATTTATTGGTTAAATTAATAGATGAAAAAGGAATCACAGAGTCATTAAATAATGCAAGACATCATTACGATAACGCTGCTGATAAATTATCTCAAGAGCGCAAAGAAGCTGCTTCTGAACTTAATAAGATTATTACAGATAAGCTCAAAGATTTATCTTTTACGCATGGAAAATTCGAGGTTAATTTAAACACAATTGAGCCTAGCGCAAATGGAAATGAACAAGTTGAATTTTTAATTTCCACATACCTTAATGCAGAACCTAAGCCTATTCAGAAAGTAGCATCAGGGGGTGAATTATCTAGAATTAGTTTAGCAATAAGAGTAGCCTCAATAAAAAAAGTTAATGTACCTGTAATGATTTTTGATGAGGTTGATGTTGGTATTGGAGGAGGGGTGGCTGAGGTAGTTGGAAAATTATTAAAAAACCTAGCTGGTAATAGCCAACATCAAATTTTCGCTATTACTCACCTACCTCAAGTTGCAGCACAATCTTTGCATCATTTTCAAGTTTCAAAAAAACAAGTTAATGGCGAAACTGTGAGTCAAATAAGTCTACTTGATCTTGGTGGAAGAGTAGAGGAGATAGCAAGAATGCTGGGAGGCGTTAAGGTCACAGAAACTACTATAAAGCATGCTAAAGAACTACTTAGTTGACCCATGACAATTAGAAATATTTTCTACCCCACCTAATTTACAACTACACGGCTTCTTTGTACAATCTGCATATATATATAATGCATGTTCAATAATATTAAACCCATTTTTTTCGGCAATTATATTTTGTCTTTCTTCAATTGCATCATCACAAAACTCTTTAATAAATCCACATTGAAGACATACAATATGATCATGATGATCTTTTTCATTAAGTTCAAATACGGCTTTACCACTCTCAAAATGATGACGGATTAATATACCTGACTGTTCAAATTGCGTTAGTACTCTATAAATAGTTGCTAGCCCAATCTCTTCATCTGTTTTCAGCATTATTTTAAAAATGGCTTCAGCGGATAAATGTTGATCTTTATTTTTTTCAAAAATGCTAAGTACCTTCAATCGTGGGAGAGTTGCTTTAAGACCTGTTTTTTTTAGATCGTCATGCTCTTTCATAATCAGATAACTCCAAAATTAAATTAACTTAATATCTATCATGTTATATTATGAGCCTATGCAAATAAAGACAATTCTTCACGATTATTTTTTAATTTTCTTGTTATTTAATTTGGTATCTTGTTCGTCATTAGAATCAGTCCCTGAGTTTCTCCCTAAGGTATATAAAATTAAGATTCAACAAGGCAATGAAATAACTTCTGAATTACTAATGAAACTTAAGCCCGGAATGACAAAATCACAAGTGCGATTTGTTTTAGGCACTCCATTGGTGCATGATACCTTCCACCAAGAAAGATGGGATTATGTCTACGCGATGACAATAAATGATATTGTGATTGAGCAAAGACATGTAACTTTAAATTTTGTAGACGAATTATTGAAAAATATCACTGGTGAAGTTGTCCCAAAAAGTGAGGATTCGAAATTAAGTAAAGATGTTGTAAAAACTAAAAAAAATCTTCAGCTAAGAGAAAAAAAAGGTAATAATAAGCTACAGGTTACTGGTGAAGAAGTAAAAACTTCTCAATCAAAGAAGCTACCTCCATTGATAGATGATGCAGAATCTATTTTAAATAAAGAAGCTTTAGAATCTGTAGATATTTCCGAATCAATTAACGAGGCGATCAGGCAAGATATTATCGATTCTTTACCAGCAAAAGATGACCCTGGTTATTTTGATCTTTTACTAGAAAAAATAGGATTTTAAATATGAAAAAACCTTTAAGAATTGTTGTTGTAGGTGCTTCTGGAAAGATGGGGCAAACTTTAATTCAACAAATTCTAAATGATGAAGATCTATTGCTTACTGCAGCAATAGATCAATCATCATGCCCGACTCTAGGTATGGATGCTGGCGCATTATTTGGTATTAAAACTGGCGTTACAATTACAGATGATTTTGAGTTAGCAATAAAAAATAGTGATTACCTAATAGATTTCACAAGGCCTGAGGCATCAATGAATTATTTAGAATGTTGTATTAAAAATAATATTAAATACATTCTTGGAACCACTGGATTTTCAGATAAGCAAAAAGAAAAAATTTCTCAAGCCTCAAAACAAATTTCAATTTGCTTTGCTCCTAATATGAGCGTGGGTGTTAATTTGTTAGTTTCGTTAGTTGAGGAGGCTACTAAAATTCTCCACAAAGATTTTGATATGGAAATTATTGAATCACATCATAGTGAAAAAATTGATGCACCTTCAGGGACAGCTATTCGCTTAGGAGAGTCTATTGCAAAGGCTGCAAAGTTAAATCTTAATGAGAATAGTGTTTTTCATCGGGAAGGCAATATGAATAAGCGTAAAAAGAATGAAATTGGTTTTTCAACCATCAGAGGTGGCGATATAGTCGGTGACCATACTGTTTTATTTGCAGGAAATGGGGAAAGAATTGAGCTAACTCATAAAGCAGGAAGTAGATCGACATTTGCAATAGGAGCTATTAAAGCTATAAAATTCCTAAAAAATCGCTCTGCTGGCTTATTTGATATGATGGATGTATTAAATTTAAGAAAATAACTAAAATTTTAAATTGAAGTAAAGTATCGAATGATTTATAATTCAAATAACGGGTGGACCTAAAACCACTCGTTTGTTTTATCTAATAGATTTATTTACCTTGGAGAGTTTTCTTGTCGCCTAAATTGCCAGCCATATTAGCGCTTGCAGACGGAACACAGTTTCGAGGCACTTCAATTGGTATTAGCGGATCTGTTGTTGGCGAAGTAGTTTTCAACACTGCTATGACTGGCTATCAGGAAATACTTACTGACCCCTCCTATACTGAACAAATCGTTACCTTTACTTACCCCCATATTGGAAATACTGGTATCAACCTTGAAGATTTAGAATCGAACAAAATATGTGCAAAAGGTTTAATTATCCGTGATCTACCTATCGCTTATTCAAATTTCAGAGCGACAATGTCTTTATCCGACTTTCTTAAGGATCAAAAAATAGTCGGAATCTCAGGAATTGATACAAGAGCTTTAACCCAGCACTTAAGGATTAATGGCTCTCAATCTGGTTGCATTATGGCTGGAACTATTAATGAGAAAGAAGCTGTAAAAAAAGCCAAATCCTTTAATGGAATTACTGGAATGGATCTTGCTAGTGTTGTTTCAACTCAAAAAAAATATATAGCTAAAGAGGGGGAATGGGGGCTTGGTATAGGCTATCAAAAACCACCTAAGTATAGATACCATGTGGTTGCCTACGATTTTGGAATTAAGAGAAATATATTAAGAATGCTTAACTCACGAGGCTGTAAAGTGACTGTCGTTCCAGCAAAGTTTTCAGTAAAAGAAGTCTTTGCTTTAAAGCCTGATGGTGTGTTTTTATCAAATGGGCCTGGAGATCCTGAACCATGTGATTATGCTATTAATAATATTAAAGCCATTCTAGAAAAGAAATTACCTATATTTGGTATTTGCTTGGGCCATCAATTATTAGCTTTAGCAAGTGGAGCAAAAACTTTAAAAATGAAATTTGGACATCATGGAGCGAATCATCCTGTTCAGGACAAAAAAACTGGGAAAGTATTTATTACAAGTCAAAACCATGGGTTTACTGTTGATACTTCATCTCTGCCTGATAATCTTGAAATTACTCATGTTTCATTATTTGACAATACACTTCAAGGGGTAAGTCGAGTAGATGTCCCAGCATTTAGCTTTCAAGGACATCCTGAAGCAAGTCCAGGACCTTCAGAAATGGATTATTTATTTGATCAATTCATCAAGATGATGATGAAGGGAAATAAATGACTAAGCGGACTGACATAAAATCAATTCTTATTATCGGTGCGGGTCCAATTATTATTGGCCAGGCATGTGAATTTGATTATTCTGGAGCTCAAGCGTGTAAAGCATTAATGGAGGAAGGTTACCGAGTTATTTTAGTTAATTCAAACCCTGCGACTATTATGACAGATCCTGATATTGCCCATAAAACTTATATTGAACCAATTCAGTGGGAAATTGTGAGTAAAATAATAGCAAAAGAGAAGCCAGATGCTCTTTTGCCAACAATGGGTGGGCAATCTGCACTTAATTGTGCTTTAGATCTAGATAAATATGGCATCTTAGAAAAATATAATGTTGAGTTAATAGGTGCATCAAAAGAAGCAATTGACAAGGCTGAAGACAGACAAAAATTTAAAGAAGCAATGAGTAAGATTAATCTCGCATCAGCTCGTTCTGTCATAGCACATAGCTTAGAAGAGGCAGTTCAGGTGCAGCCAAGTATTGGTTATCCCGCAATTATTCGACCTTCTTTTACTATGGGTGGGAGTGGAGGTGGTATTGCTTATAATCAAGAAGAATTTTTAGATATCTGTAAAAGAGGTTTAGACGCGTCACCTACAAGTGAATTATTAATAGAAGAATCACTGCTAGGTTGGAAAGAGTTTGAAATGGAGGTCGTAAGGGATGTAAAAGATAATTGTATTATTATTTGCTCAATAGAGAATTTAGACCCTATGGGAGTTCACACGGGTGACTCTATAACTGTTGCGCCGGCGCAAACATTAACTGATAAAGAATACCAATTAATGAGAAATGCTTCAATTAATGTTCTTAGAGAAGTGGGGGTTGAAACAGGGGGTTCTAATGTTCAATTTGCAATCAATCCTGATGATGGCCGAATGATAGTAATAGAGATGAATCCAAGAGTATCAAGATCTTCAGCTTTAGCATCAAAAGCTACAGGTTTTCCCATTGCTAAAATTGCGGCTAAATTGGCAGTTGGCTTTACTCTTGATGAATTAAGTAATGATATAACAGGTGGGCTTACACCTGCATCATTCGAACCATCAATTGATTATGTTGTAACTAAGGTTCCAAGGTTTGCTTTTGAGAAATTTCCGCAAGCAGATTACAGACTTACAACCCAAATGAAATCAGTTGGTGAAGTTATGGCAATTGGAAGAACATTCCAAGAATCACTTCAAAAAGCATTAAGAGGGCTGGAAATTGAGGTTGATGGGTTTTCTGAAAAATCAATAGATAAAGATGAAATTATTAAAGAGTTAAGGGAGCCTGGCCCAGATCGATTATGGTATCTCGGCGATGCATTTAGGATTGGTTTATCCATCGAAGAAATATTTCAACACTCTAAGATAGACCCATGGTTTCTTTGCCAAATAAAAGATTTGATTGAAACAGAAGAAAAAATTAAAGAAATGAATGTGAAGTCATTTAGCGCTGAAAAACTTTTTGATATAAAAAGAAAGGGGTTTTCTGATAGCCGAATTGCTAAGCTTATTAAAAAGAAGACTAAGGACATAAGGTCTTTACGATACAAACTTAAAATTCATCCGGTTTATAAAAGAGTAGATACTTGTGCAGCTGAGTTTGAGACAACTACAACCTACCTTTATTCAACTTATGAAAATGTCTGTGAAGCAAATGCAACTAGTAATAAAAAAATTATTATTATAGGAGGCGGGCCGAATAGAATTGGTCAGGGAATTGAATTTGATTATTGTTGCGTTCATGCAGCCATTGCTTTGAGGGATTGTGGATATGAAACTATCATGATTAATTGCAATCCAGAAACTGTATCAACTGATTACGATACATCAGATAGATTATATTTTGAGCCAGTTACCATGGAGGATGTCCTTGAAATTATTAGAACAGAAAATCCATGGGGGGTAATTGTTCAATATGGAGGACAAACACCACTTAAACTTGCCAGAGAGTTGGCGCAAGAAGGAGCACCAATTATTGGCACTTTGCCTGATGATATTGATGCAGCTGAAGATCGAGAGCGGTTCCAAAAAATAATAGAAAATTTGAACCTTAAACAACCGCCTAATAGAACTGCCAGAAATTCAAGGCAAGCAATAAAGTTAGCCGAAGAGATTGGCTACCCCTTAGTTGTAAGACCAAGTTATGTTTTAGGTGGTAGAGCTATGGAAATAGTGCATGAGAAGAATGATTTAGAGCGCTATATGAGGGAAGCAGTTAAGGTATCAAACGAGTCTCCCGTCTTGTTAGATCGATTTTTAAATGATGCTATTGAGATTGATATTGATGCTATTTCAGACGGTAAAATTGTTGTTGTTGCTGGAATCATGGAGCATATTGAGCAAGCAGGAGTCCATTCAGGTGATTCAGCTTGCTCACTTCCACCGTATAGCATATCAAAAAAAATGCAAAAAAGATTAATTACACAAACTAAGCTGATGGCAAAAGCATTAAATGTAATTGGCTTAATGAATGTACAATTCGCAATTCAGAATGAGGATATATATGTTTTAGAGGTGAATCCAAGGGCATCGAGAACTGTTCCATTCGTTTCAAAGGCAATAGGAAGGCCATTAGCTAAAATTGCAGCTCAGGTTATGGCTGGAAAAACACTTAAGTCATTAAATTTAACAAAGGAAATTGAACCAAAATTTTTCTCAGTAAAGGAAGCTGTATTCCCATTTATTAAGTTTCCAGGTGTTGATACTATCTTAGGGCCAGAAATGAAGTCGACTGGTGAGGTTATGGGGGTTGGTAAAACTTTTGTTGAAGCATATATTAAAGCACAACTTGGAGCTTCAACATCACTCCCAAAAAGTGGTAGAGCTTTTATTAGCGTCCGAAAAGAAGATCATAAAAATGTTATTGATATTGCAAAATCTCTTAATAAGCTTGGGTTTAAACTTGTTGCAACCAAAGGCACCGCTCAAATATTAAATGAAAATAATATGGATGTAATTCCAGTGAATAAAGTTGCTGAAGGTAGGCCGCACATTGTTGACATGATTAAGAATGATGAAATTGATTTCATTGTTAATATAACTGAAGATAAAAAAGCTATTGCTGATTCATATGAAATTAGAAGAAATGCATTGCAAAATAAAGTTACATACTACACAACATTATTCGGTGCTCGAGCAGCTTGTAAAGCAATGAATTTTTCAAATGAACTTGGCGTGTCATCATTACAAAGCTTGCATAAAATATCTTCTTAAAATAAACTCAATAATTAATGCCACAAAAATTCAAGGTGGTTTTTTTACATAGGAAAAGTTAATGAATCAAATCCCAATTACTCGCAATGGAGCAGACTTGCTTAAGGCTGAATTAAAGCAATTAAAAAGTGTCGATAGACCAAACGTTGTTGAGGCTATTGCAGAAGCTCGTGCACAAGGTGATTTATCTGAAAATGCAGAATATGATGCAGCAAAAGAACGACAAGGTTTTATTGAGGGACGTCTAGCTCAAATTGAGGCGATACTTTCCCAAGCAATAGTAATTGACCCTACTTCATTGAATGCAGACGGAAAATGTGTTTTTGGATCAACTATAGAAATTGAAGACTTAGATGCTGAAATAAAATCTATTTATCAAATTGTAGGTGATGATGAGGCTGATATTAAAAATAAAAAAATATCAATAAATTCTCCATTAGCTAAGGCGATGATTGGTAAAGAAGAAGGTGATGAGATTGATTTTGAAACACCAGGCGGGTTAAAAAATTATGAAATTATGAAAATATCTTATATATAAATTATGAATTCGTTATTCCAAAAGTTATCTATAATTATCACTTCACTTTGGGTGGGTGGGATGTGGTCAATGTTAATGGTAACAACAATTTTATTTAATAAAATACCAAGCTCATATATCGCTGGAGCAATCGCCAATGATATGTTTGCATTTATGAATTTATTTGGAATTTTTTCTTCAGCCATTCTTGTAATTTATGGTTTTAAAAAAGAAAAGTTATTTTTTGTTAGAACCATCACTTTTTGGCTGATCATATTAATATTGATATTAATATTAATTAGTTATTTTGGAATTAACCCATTTATCGAAAATTTAAAAGATAGTTCATTTTCAAAGGAAATAATAACAAGTGTTTTTGCAGATAGATACAGCACATGGCATGGGGTGGGTAGTGCTGCCTTTTTAATCGAGTGTTTGCTAGGTATCTTTTTGGTTTTAAAAATACGTTAATTTTAAGGTAGCTTTATTTTTGACTCTTCATTAGCTCTAAATACTACTAATTGTTTTCCTATATGGTTGATTGAAATCGCATCTAATTTTTTACAGATTAAATTTAAAAACTCTTGTCTTTTTACTTTATCATTGTCTTGAACTTGAATCTTAATTAGCTCATGAGCTTTTAGACTTTCCTCAATTTCTTTAATTACTGGAGCAGAGAGACCTTTATTGCCAATTTGAACTACTGCATTAAGGGAGTGTGAAAGAGCTTTTAAGTGTGATATTTTTTTTGAATTTAGCATTTTTATTATCTTAATTACTTTGGATGTGAATCATATCAGATGAAAAGAACAAGAACTAGTAAAAGCTGGATGTCGGAGCATATTTCTGATTCTTTCGTCAAACAAGCTCACAAGGATGGTTATCGTTCTCGTGCAGCGTATAAATTAATTGAAATTAATGAGAAATACAATCTTTTTGAAAAAAATATGGTGGTCGTTGATTTAGGCGCTGCTCCAGGAAGTTGGTCTCAAGTAGCAATAAATAAAATAGGTAAAAAAGGAAAGCTATTTGCATTAGATTTATTAGAAATTGAGCCCCTTAAAAATGTTGACTTTATTCAGGGAGATTTTAGGGATGACGAGGTCTTAATTACAATGGAAAAAAAAATAGATAATTTGAAGGTAGACCTTGTAATTTCCGATATGGCACCCAATATAACTGGTATAAAGGTGGTTGATCAATCAGCAACCATTCATTTGAATGAGCTTGCTTTAGAATTTTCTTGCAATTGGTTGAAACCGAATGGTCATTTATTGGTCAAGTCATTTATAGGAGCTGATTTCGATAGCTTTATTGACTCTGTAAAGCCCTTTTTTAAAAAGGTTATAAGGATTAAACCGAGCTCATCAAGAAGTAGAAGTTCAGAAATATTTGTTTTAGGTTACGAGAAAATAAATACATAAGTTTTTAAAGATATTCTAGTTTAGAATAATGATTAACATTAAAATAAAGGTGAAAACGTGAATAACAACCTTAAAAGTATAGCAATATGGCTTGCAATCGGTCTTTTTATGATGACCCTTTTCAATCAATTTTCTGGATCACCAAAATTTGAAAATAAATTAGTTTATTCTGAATTTATGGGACAAGTTAAATCAGGAAGTATTTCTAAGGTAGAAATTGACGGCCCCAACCTTACTGGGATAACTGCTGACGGGAAAAAGTTTTCAACATACGCCCCTACTGATCCGTATTTAGTGTCAGATTTGCTTAAATATAATGTAGTTGTAGACGCAAA
>MDTF01013686.1_pt1 | contig 11150 bp, 8 predicted proteins | sample 811191 | NCBI WGS metagenome assembly MDTF01 (sample SAMN05326649, study PRJNA326480) | marine metagenome | isolation source: seawater | place: Southern Ocean | collected 2011
AACAAAGTTGACGTCGTGTTCCCATTTATCATGGTAAATGAAGTTCGGAGGTGGTTGAGGGGGGTGTGGGGAGAACTCACGGACAAAGTTGACGTCGTGTTCCCATTTCTCCCGGTAAATGGAATGTAGTGAGGGAACAGTTTACCGAACGATACCAGCAAAAACATTATGGTCAAACTGTCAAATAATATTCAGGTGGTAGGTTTATTTCACGTCATGCCAGTCCTTGTCGTCCACCTCATCCCCGCTGACGTCACTTTCATCCTCCCCGCCGATGACCGCCGCCACGCTTGCCTCCGGTGCTGCCAATCGCGGACCGCACGTGTTCACGTAGTACAGTGGGAGCGCAGAACCCACGATAATTCCACCAGCGTTCGTCCACATTTTATTGTAGATTTGCTGGGTCCTAGTCAGCGGTCCCCAACCGACCGGTTGCCAGTCAATGACGTGGTGCGGTTTGCCGCCGATGTAGCGGACTACGTTGTGCGCTTCCATCCCATTACATTTTGGGGGTGCCATCGTGCCGAGGCACTTCTGCTTCTTCGTCTGGCGTTTCCGAAGCGCCCGTTCCTGTTTCGCGATGGCGTCCTCCGCCTGCTTCTGCTTGCGCCTTTTCCGCTGCCGGTCGTGGTCCTGGCCCTGGTTCATCCGCCCTAGAGTGCTGCGGTACAGCTTGTAGGTGGATATCAGACCCGGTACTACCGGGGGCGAGGGTGGACAGCGAGCCGCCTTCCTGTGGCAGCGGCAAAGCACCGACGGCAGCTATCGCGGACAGGTCGTCCGGATGCGGGCGGTTGCCAAAAGGGTGCGGATACTGCACTAGTGCCGCAGCCGGCATCCGCGACGACGGCAGATATTGTTGGAGCGGAAGTTGGGTGAGTGAGGACTATTTGAGATGGTTAATTTTGGATTTTAAATCCAAATATTTGTATTTTACATTCTAATTGTTGGATTCCAAATTCTAAGACTTGGATTGTTTTATTCCATGATATCTGACTCACTACCCCCACACTCCTTGTTCTCACCACAGAGCTCACAATCGCCATGACAATAACGCGAACAGCCCTTTCTCACACACCCACACGGTGTCCTCCAGTCTTCCTCAACCTCATCCTCATCATCGTATCCATCGTCGTCCTCTTGCGTGATGTATCCTTCTTCTCCCAACAACGAATCGTACGGATGTACCTTACCCTCTTCTGAACTGCTGTCTGCTGTGCCGTCGCTCTCGATCACCGCCTTCTCCTCAATATGACAGCGGCACGAGGAGGATGATGCCATCTGGTCGTTACCTGGCTGTCCAGCGAGGCAGTATGCACACGGGATCGTTCGCGAGGCCATGAGTTTGCTTGTTGGGAGCCCTAGCTTCAGTCGCATCGCAGTATTGCGCTGTTTGCACAACTCAATAGCGTGGTCAATCCGGCGTTCACGCTTCCATGAAATACTTGCTGCCTTCATGGGATCGTTCGTTTACGCGCCACGATGCTCTTTAACCGATGGGACGAACCAGCATTAGCAACATAAGGAGGGTCGGGGTCAGCGCCATCGTTATCGTCGTCGTCACCACCACCACCACAATCATCACCACCACCATCGTCGATTCCTAAATCCGCAATTCGATTCATCAGATTTGCAAATTTTTTCTCATTAGTTAGAGCTGCAGTAATTTGTCTTTGCAATTTGTTTCTTTCTTTCTTAGAATGCAACGCCCTTGCTTCTGCCGTACCCCCGGGCGCCTCGGCAGCGGTCGAACGTACCCACTCGCTATAAGAAGCTTTCCACTCATCTCTTTCTCGATCACATTCAGTTTGCAGCGTATTTTTTTCGTTCTCGAGTTTATTTGCACTAAGCTTACAATTATACAATTGTAACTTTGCTTTTGCTACTTGCCTTGACAACTCAAGTTGTCCTTCCATAGCTTCGGCGAACTTAAGCGTAATTTCCGATAACTGGGTTCTTGCTCGCATTTCCTCTTGTTGATGATAAAGTACTTCATTTAGTCGTTGTACGTTGTCAGGAACTGGACGGGGATCGAAACCTGAATCACTAGCCGATCTCTTAATTTTCTTCCCCGACATTGTATTTGCGATTGCATGCAACTCATATTGTATCGTTTCTTTTATACGGTTCGTGTATAAACGATCCGTAAATGAACGGGTTCAAGTATCGTGACAACAATGCCTTCAACAGCGACGCGAAACGACGACGGCGACGACACCGTCATACTTCTCGTAGCTACATACGAAAGCGTGGAACGGTAGATACACCGGAAGAAATTGCTGAGAAACAGCTGCGGGCGATTGCGATGGTGTGTGCATTCTATGTATTGTGTTAAATAGTTACCGAAAAGTAAACCACGCACTACTCCTGCCTGACTGTCCGTGGCACGCGTTCGGACGAACGGGTTTGACTTGTTCAGCCTCTAGGTCGGAAGCTGCACTACGAAGCGATTGTGCGTGGCGTTGCGATATGGTAATTTGTGAACTTAGTTATATAGATTAACTGCTGTTTTACAACTCAAAAATGAATTGTACAAACTTCTCACTCGAACGTGAAGTGGTCTTCACCGCGAGCATGTGTGGATACGTTTTATTGCTCGGCTTGTTTCGCATTTGCGTGTTGTCCACAAAACCACAGACTCTGAACGTCGAGCGGGAGCAGCCCTTTGAACACATTGTACATGCCGATTTCTCGTCGGTGGTAGTGTGTGACCACGACGTCGAGATGACTCTTCGACAGTCCGATTCGTATTAACGGTTCGTCGAACTGTGTCATTCCGGTATCTCGATCGTCAACGGTATAGCTTCGTCTTCAATTGGACGACGCTTTTTTTCCGGTGGCATACTTCTCGGAGTAGTATTTCTTCGCCGAACCTCAGCTGCTACTGGTTTGTCCGACGTGTTTCCCTTTCTGCGTGTGAAGAGACGGTAGAGGCTGAAGGTAAGATTTTGCTTTTTCACACGACGGCATCTGTATCCATAGAACTCAACAGCGCGCTCCTTTTATACTCACTCCTGACAAATTTTGATAATCTGGTTGACTTCATACCAAGGATGTAGGTCGAAGACGGAACGGATGCGCGATACGCCGGGGTCTCGAGGACGCGCGATGTCGTACGGTAGACGATACGGGCTTTTAGCGATCTCCCTCGTAAAATGGTTGATTGGGCTGCCGTGTCGCGCTAACCGTGCACGGACCGTCTCTGCAGTGAACACTGACCCGAGTTCGCCCTCATCCCATACAATGCCCCTGAACATACTACGAGTGCGTTTGTCGCGGTCCATTTCGGATCGTTCGACAGAACAGTGAATTACAACTACACTAAAACTGTACTTGAATGAATCAATCAAACTGTTCACGGAACTGTTCTGCGGTACACGGTGTTCGCTTGCTTGCAGCACCGTTTCACAGCACCGTTTCAGCACTGTTTCGCAACCCGGTCAGCATCGTTTCAGCACTGTTTCAGTAACTATTTACAAAACATTGAGTTGTCCTACGGATCCCATGATGGGGAATTGCTCGTTCTTGGATCCAACCTCTACGACCTGGTGTTAATGAGGGGAAAAAAAATAAGTCATATATAAGGAGATGACGTTCTTGTAATTACAACAAATAGTGGTATGACTAGGCATCGTAACCAGAAGTATCGGGGGAGTAAGATGCGCGCCCTATCGCTTGTTGTATGTGCATCAACGTTCTCGTTGACATCAAGCACAATATCAGTCGACTATGCTGGCGACTATATGTCAGCGAAAGCGGGCAAAACCGACTTCACCCCCCCAACTTGCGGAGATGTACAATTGGCTTATAACGACGCCGAATGTTGTGATGATACCACTGGTGATAAAAAAGTGGATTTTGAGTGCTCTTTAAAAAAAGAGAAAACTCAAGACGATTATGATCGAGAGGCAGCAGTGATGAACCAGCTTACCGAGGGTAAAGACGCAATTCAGCGAATTTACAAAGAAAATACCATCGTTCTCAACGGCGATTATTCGAGCTCGTATGTGCTCGGTCACGAGCCGAATTCGGCCCCTCATCCAAAAACTCCTGACAAATGGCCGAATGGTACCCGCCGCACGAAGATCGACAACATTCTACCAGAGTTCAAATGCTTTCTACCAGAGGTCGCCATGACTAGAAGAATGAGTCAAGATAAGAAGGGCAATCGTACATACTACGACAAACGTGAAATCTATAAATACAGAGAAATGAAGCCCAGAATGTTACCAAGGTATAATGCCATTATGTACAATGAATCCAGAGGTTCAGACGAACATTACCACGACCCTTTTTTCAAAAACGGTACCCGTAAATTCAGAGATGCGATCTACCAAGCGGACTGGGATGCACGCTTAGATAAATTTGAAATTAAGTCTGAAGATCAATATCATGACCGACTCGACGCTTGCAGATTTGCATGCCACTACCACATGTATGGTCTGTCATTTGAGCCAATGGATTCTGACACCACTGAGCATGACTTTTCCACGGCCAAATGCCATTGTTTAAATGATGTACTCCGTGGATCACAAGTAAATTGCACTCACGACCATGTTGATGTGGTCCATCATATTGCCAACGGGGAGTGGAACATCACGGCCTGGGATACAGCGTGGCTTGATGTTGAAGGGGGGAAAGACTTTGTAATGTACCTCCCCCATCCGCCTACTTACCATCACCAAATAGAACACACTCATCGCCTTCATCCAGAAGGCAACCGCACAGATTACGGCCGGCGCCTTGCGCACTTGAGAGGACCGGGACATTCACTTCATTGTGGAGAGTTTGATGAGTATTCGGATGCATGGAACGACTGTGAGCAGGAGGTCCAGGACGAGGACGATGCCGATTGTGGGGCCAGTGTTGATTTACGGAAAACAATGAAATCGAATCGTGTTATGTTTGGCTTTCATCCAATTTTAGGAAAGAGTGCTTTTTCGGACCCGGTCTTCATCGACACGACCGTTGGTTGCCAAATCGCAATGTTTAAGTTAGACCCAAAAAAGGATGCTAAGGCTGTTAGGACCATGCATCACGAAATGATAGGCCAAGATTACGTGAGCCAGAAGACTACATCCATGTCGAGATCATGGAAACTCGACATAGGAGTGGCAGCCGGCAGCGATGGGGAGTGTAACGCAGACCAAGAAGTGACGGACAAAACGGATGCAACGGATACAAAAACAACTCAGTGCTCGCAGCCAGCACCGGACCCGTTAAACGGTAAAGGGAACGATGTTAGCGTTAACAGCGCCGCTCTTGACTTAGGTTTTTCGGGCGATAAAGAAAAAAATAGCTTGAACGCCGAGTCATCTGCAACAACTCACGGAACATCGGTATGGGAGGCCAACACGATAAAACGCACGGGTACATTTCAATGGCGATTGGATACCATATCAGATAGTCATTTTAGTAAGGGGAACCGACAGGTAGTGTTGTTAGCCGATGATCTTATCAGACGAATCAGCAACTACTATGAAGCGATACTCGATCGTACTGGGTCAAGAAATAACGAACCTGGTGTAACCGATGACAAGTACAACAATGATTGGGACGAGCTGCGTGAGAAGATGCGCTTTGATTGTGACCCCGTTAAGGACTCCTGGGCAACAGGCGTTTCCAAGTTTAATACGAACTCGTTTGAAGATACATATGGCAAAAGCGAACCTATTCCCACGAATGTAAAAACTGGCCGCCGGTTCACGGATGACGATCCATGGTGCGTACCCTATTCGACTGATGAGTTTAAGACCAAAATAGAAGATATGATGAATGATGGAACAGCTGGCCCCAATCTCGTTGACGAGGGAGGTATACAGCGGACTACCCTCGAAATGGGTGCACATTTCCGGAAGATAGACGAATTAGGGCTCGAGATATTTAGTCTTTATGGAACGGACTTTGTAGCGAGTGGTGCAATTGGGGGATTCAAGATCCAACGGAGTCATGTTAAGACGACGTCCGGTTCTAGCAGCAGGAAAGATGAATCCGACGAGAGCAAATGCAAGGGGTGGACAATGAAACTTGCTGGAAAGGGCGACATCCAGGGAGTTCCTGCGGAAGCAAACGTTGGTGCAACAAAAGAGTCGTGCGATGGTGCCTCCTCCAATGATGCAACTGCAGATACCGAAACTTATGAACATGAGATGTCTATCGATGAGTACGTTGGATGGGATGAGCCGACTGATGATGTATCGATGGCCGACTCCGTACTTTTAATTGATCCAAGGATGTACGCGCAGACAAGCCCCGATAATAGCCTAATATTTCGACCACTTCACACTCTATTTAATTCCGATACGATAGCCGAAAAACATATCTGCTCCGGTGCAAAGGAAAATACTTGTTCCAAGGGGGGGCTGTCCAGGGAAGGCTGGGGACGTGTGCACTTAAGAATGAGTGAATTGTACGTGCGAACAATGTCAACGTTGCGTAACGAACTACGCCGGCAATCTTCAACTTGTCAAATTGGTCCATTGATCCCCCAAGAGAACCCCGTACTCCCCGATACCACGTTCGATCGACTGGGGGTGCCCACGGGTCGGAAGCAGACGGATCTCATTAAACATGATGCAGTAGGTTTCAAGCATGCATACGAGAAAAGCACTAATTTCTTTGCAGGGAAAAACAGCTTTCCCGCCGGTACAGGGCAGATTGATGACATGGGGGATAAATTAGGGAAAGGCCTAACGGATTTATACAAGTTCGAGAAACTTGATACAGAGACGAACAGATATATAAATGACTATTCAAAGCTTAGTTGCGTTTACAGCACACCTACACAACTCAAAAGTCCAGGCACCAACGAAGACAATAAACCTCTTGACAACCCAAGTGATCTACCCTCAGGACCGTACTCGGCTAAATGGTGCAATAATAACGGCGCGGACTGGGGCAAACCTCAGTTATGGACTGATATAGGAACTCGTCAACTCGCAAATTACTGCGACCAAATAGCATTCCGTACCGCAGGAAGCTGTTCGTATCGACCATCGTCAACGTCATCACGATTGGATAGCATGATCGATCCGAAGACCCAAAAGGAAATGCATGCTTTTAATGGACAGTCGTTTGGAACAGATTTCAACATCGAGTTCTTAAAAAAACTGTCCACAAAGCAGTTTTGCGGCGTGAAAGACCCGTGTATGTGGAGCAACGACTTCAAGTTTCATCCGGCCACATTCATTAGTGGTGAGAAGGACTCCAAATTAAAAACAAAATTACAGGCTGTCTTCGAATCAGGTGACGATAAGAAATACGACGTATTAACGATGCACTGTGAGTTTGGCCATTGCATACCAAACACAGCACTGGGTATATCGAAACTTAATCATGAACTCGCTATCCAACATCATTGTTACGAAGTGGTTCGGCAAAGGACAGAATGGGATTCTTCGAAGACCTTAAAATATACCAATATTTTCCGGATGCAAACAGAGAACCAGAACAGAATGTGCCATCCCATTGAATTTAGCAATGGCCCTTCCGGGAGGTCAGTTTCCGAGACCGAGCATGAATGCATAAGACCGTGGGGGAAAGATGGCGTTTCCGGCGGAAAATACAAGCAATTTAAAAATAATGGCAATTGGGGTGGAGAAGATACTGATTGGAAGGGGTTTAGAATACGGTTTCCTTGCAATGCTAGGTCTTATGAACAGCAGCATGAAAGGGAAATATTGGTGGGAGCACAAGAAATCACTGACATTTCCAAACCCATACCGGCATTTTGTCACGAATTCCCTGGTTCGGGCGATAAGAGCGATTTGAGGTCATATTCACGTGGGGCTTTCCAAACCCCAGTCACTTATATCGATACGGTTAAGCATAAGTTTGTGGATCTCATGACGGATAATAATCAAGTTTTGGGTGGAAGTGATGGTATCGTCGAATCTCATGGGGAGTCACTCACTGGATTCCCGACATTTAATGATATGTCCTACATGTTTGGGATGATGTGCTGGCCTTTGGCATTAGACAGCGATGAAACCAAACAATTTGATCGGCAGGATGGTAATGCTGCTTGGGAGAACATTGTCTATTTATCCTATCCTGGACCTAGTGCTGAAACCCCACTCGCGTCCCAATGTCTTCCTGCCGGCGAAATAGATCCATCGAACCAAGCAAAAATAGATACTGATGCCGGTGCGGCGGGTTTCTTAGGTTGTTATAATACCAACACGTACAACCTATTGAGGGACGGCACACAGGCCGGAAGCGTCAAACACCCGTATAGTCTTGCCTATTGCAGGCAACAATGCACGTTACAAAAGTATACATATTTTGCCATTGAACAGTCACAACGCTGCTTCTGTGGAAATATAATTACTGAATTTGCTGGCAGGAAGTACAACCAACGATTACCGCAAAGCTCATGCCAGCATTCCCCCAGAATGGGGAGACTCAGTTACTGCAGGGCTTGCAAAGATACCATGTCAGGTTACTACACTGGCGCAGAGGGGAAGTCCTCATTGTATAGAGTTGATGGGAAATACGATGAGTGTGCACCAGGGTATGACGACGATTCCTTTAAGGTTGATGATAACTATGGCCAGGTTCGAAGGAAAAATGGGAAAGTTTTTACTAACGGCCCGGAAATGAGGGCTGCTTGTTAAATGACTTGCTAAAACTACAAGTGTCGATTCAAAGATGTTCGCACTATTTTTTTGTTATTAGTACTATTGTTCCTTTTTTGTATAACACAACATGAAATTATAATCGCACCAGAGCCAACGCCGCCGCTGTTGTGAGTAGATGATAGTTGTAGAGAATATATCATAAAATAATAGAGACCACCATATCCAGCACAATCCAAAAATGTTTTTGGGAAACGTTGTGTGCCGGAACCTGGTCACTCTTTTGTGCGGTTCCTCAGAATCGGTCTAAAATAAACCAAAAAGGATTTCCAGACCCTAGATTTCCTTTTTAAGTAGCGTCCGCGCCTGCGGATCTTCACCAGACATCCGACTGGTTGACGCATCTTGGTGATCGGATTGTTCGACAGAACTGTGCTTTATAACTGTACTTGCGGTGTTGTTTAGCTCGTATGACGGCAGTACGATACGATTGACCCACATAGATCGCGATGTCGAACCAGTAAAGAATGTAGATGATTCGTTCTACGACCTCTTCCTTTTGAATTTGTTTTTTACGGGGCTTCTTTTTCTTTTTCGGTGGACGCATAGTGATCGGATCGTTCGTAACACTGAATGCTAAGCAAGTTTACGAAAACAATCACATAGCACGGAGTTCGGAACGGCGAGCCATGAGCAGCTTTCCTAGCCTGTTCTCGCCCTTGCCCGTGCGCCCTGAACCCCAAAATGAGTCCCAGAAAGACTTTTCAACGATGAGACGATCGCCGGAACTCAACAGCAGCGCCGCAAAGTCCGAGCCTTCGCAAATTTTCATTCGAAGACAGCGCCGCATCACCTCCACACGTTTTGCGTTCCAGGTCTTGATTTGATCGTCGTTGAGCTTAATTTTGCCCTTCTTGCCGCCCATTTTCTTGGCTTTGGCAGGCGACACCTCATTACGAATCTCCGCGGCGTACTCGTCGTCGATGCCGTCGAACTTAGAAGCTTGGAACTCCTGCTCGGCACCTCCGACGAAGTTCGAGAACGCGCCGTACACTGGGTGCTTTTTCGTAAAGAGAATTGCCGTATCTCCGTATATCGCAGCCCAGTCGACAGGCGCTCGCTTCGCTCGCTTTGCCTTCTGGTGCGTTCTGCCTACAAGGCCACCAGCATCATTCGCATCACGTTTGGACATGGTTTATGGGATCGTTGGTAAAGCAGAATGGAGATTAATATCACAGTTCCTTCGAACTTGTGTGTGAGAATTTTTCTCGAAGAAAATTCTTTTTCAAGAAAATTCTTGAGGAGTGTTCAGGAAAATTCTTGCTTTCTTGAGGAACGTTCTTTGGAACCGGTTCCCGATTTTCCAAATCGTAAAATCACCAACAACCCAAAACAGCCAAATAACACTCGAAATTTTTCACCCTCCGCATTTTTCGATATCATAGTTCAGCATTACATCAGAACGATCCCATGGCTGAGTTTCGTAAGGGTCTGATTTGGGAGGTGCTTGACAACCCGATTCACGGGCCGCCTCGCAAGAAGCTCAAGGGACGCAAAGCCGTCAAACAGTGCGAGCATCAGTTGAGCGGAGTTGGGTCGATCGCTAAGGTCACGGTGATTCTGGATCACATTGGGTTCCTGGCCATGCCAGGCGGCGGCGAGCTTGGTATTCCAGTGAACATTGCAGCTTTCTTGCAAGGATGGACGCCCATCCTTCGCGGTCTCCTTGACCTCGACGTTCTGAAGCCCAAGACCATGCGATTGATGTCGAGGTTCGCCTGCAGCCGCCTTCGCCTTCACCTCGACCACGGCCTCCTTGTACACACGAGTGCTCGCTGCGCCGACAAAGACTGTCTCTTCCGCAATGTTTACGGACAAGGCCGTTCCAAATGCTGCGTCACTGAGAGCGATCATCTCATGCCAGCGCAAAAGACGCAGATACTGAAGGCAGTTCCGTCGGAGAAGTGGAACGATCGTATCCCTGGCGATCGCATAAGCATCGCCGAGCGCGTTGTTCGCGGATGGCTGGAACCGCTCCAAGTGAAGTTCGCGCGCAACGACCGAGACAAGGCGCACCGTCTCCGTGTCGGCCTGCCGCTTCCGGAGGCTTGGAATGGAGTCCAATTCCAGCTTCCCGGGTACGGTAGGCGATTCCATCAAGCCACTGTTCTTGGAACCCGTTCGAACAAAGCTGGCCGTGTTGTGGCGCTGGAGCTTCACATCAACGATCAAACAACCTGGTGCAAGCTAGTCGCTTTGGGTACAGGTTGGAACATTCGCATTCATACTGATTGCGAGCTGTATATGAGCATCCCGTGGACTTCAACGCGCACTGTCGTGCGCATCGAAAAGTTCCCTGAAGTGTTATTTACTTTTTCGTGATTTGTTAAGCGTTAAAATGAGGGCTCTTTTCGATGTTTTCAATTTAGATCTGAGAACCAAAAATTAGGATTTCAGAACTAAATAGTCTCCCCAATTCGGTGGATCCGCGCCCAGTGTTTGCACTCGAACAATAGTAGCAGTTACTTACGTCAGAGGCGTATCGTCGTCGCTCTTTTCGATTTTTTCAATTTA